>Ga0207875_100060_pt1 | contig 87122 bp, 83 predicted proteins | sample CeladaPassage60A_FD_187476 | JGI IMG/M metagenome (GOLD analysis project Ga0207875, IMG submission 187476) | Cellulose-adapted microbial communities from the Joint BioEnergy Institute, USA - Passage3 60A (SPAdes) (version 2) | ecosystem: Engineered > Bioreactor > Continuous culture > Unclassified... | reverse complement strand
CCTGTGACGTCGTGTTTTTTGCGACGCCGAACGGAATCGCGATGCACGAGGCGCCAAAGCTCCTCGCGAAAGGGGTTCGGGTGATCGATCTCGCTGCGGACTTTCGCTTACGTGACGTCGCGGTTTGGGAACGCTGGTACGGGATGCGGCACGCTTCACCTGAATGGGTGGCGAAAGCGGTCTATGGGCTACCTGAGCTCTTCCGTGACGAAATTCGTACCGCACAGCTCGTGGCCAATCCTGGCTGTTATCCCACTGCGGTGCAGCTTGGCCTTGCCCCGCTCGTCAAAGCGCAGGTGGTGCGCTGCGAAGGGTTGATCGCCGATTGCAAATCGGGCGTTTCGGGCGCCGGACGTAAAGCGGAGGTGCATACCCTTTTTGCGGAAGCCAGTGACAATTTCAAAGCCTACGGTGTTGCCGGGCATCGCCACCAACCCGAAATCGTCCAGGGGTTGGCCCGTCTTGCGGGGGCAGACGTCGCGCTCACGTTCGTGCCCCATCTCACCCCGATGATTCGCGGCATCCATGCCACCCTCTACGCGGAACTCACAACGGAAGTCGACCTCCAGGTGCTGTACGAAACGTTCTATCGCGAAGAGCCGTTCGTCGACGTTCTGCCCAGTGGGTCGCATCCCGAAACCCGTTCCGTACGCGCGGCGAACCTCTGCCGCATCGCGGTCCATCGCCCCGGTAACGGTCGTCGCGTGGTGGTTCTCTCAGTGATCGACAATTTGATGAAAGGGGCCGCGGGGCAAGCGGTACAGAACATGAACCTGATGTTCGGTTTGCCGGAGACGACGGGGCTTATGCAGGTGCCGGTCAGCCCGTAAGGGGGTTGCAATTTTCCGACTAAAACGCTAAGTTATTGCTATCGGTACGAACAAGGAGTGACCCAATGAGCGAAGCAGTCGTCGACGATGTTCTGGTATTTACGGATGCCGCTGCCGCAAAAGTGCGCGAGCTGATCGAAGAGGAAGGTAACCCCAATCTGAAGTTACGCGTATTCATCACCGGTGGCGGGTGTTCCGGTTTTCAGTATGGATTCACCTTCGACGAGGAAGTGGCGGACGACGATACGGTGGTCGAAAAAGGCGGCGTGACGTTGCTGATCGACTCGATGAGCTACCAATATCTGGTGGGTGCCGAAATCGACTACGTCGAAGACATCAACGGTGCGCAATTCGTGATTCGCAACCCCAACGCGGTGACGACCTGCGGCTGTGGGTCGTCGTTTTCTGTCTGAATCGCGAGACCGCCGAACAGTGAACCGCCCCAAAGGGGCGGTTTTTTTGTGGTACGATGTGACGTTGACGTTAACGTAACAAAGGAGGAGCCGATGTTGATTTCGGATCGCGTTTTCGTGATCACCGGTGCCGCGTCGGGGTTGGGCGCAGCGACGGCCCAAGCCGCGGTGGCGCAGGGCGCCAAAGTGGTGTTGCTCGATCGCGATGCGAAAAAAGGGGCGGCGGTTGCCGGGCAACTGGGTGCCGCTGCGCGCTTTTGCCCGTGTGACGTCACCGACGAAACCTCGGTGCGGGAGGCGCTCGAGGCGGGCGTGGCGGCGTTTGGACGCATCGATGTCTTGGTGAACTGCGCCGGGGTTGCACCGGCGGAAAAATTGGTGGGTCGCGAAGGACCACACGCGCTCGTTTCTTTCGAACGCACGATTGCGATCAACCTGACCGGTACCTTCAACACGATGCGGCTTGCGGCAGCGCGGATGATCGGCAACGAGCCCAACGAACACGGCGAGCGCGGGGTGATCGTCAATACGGCGTCGATCGCAGCGTTCGAAGGGCAGATCGGTCAAATTGCGTATGCCGCGTCGAAAGGAGGGATCGTTGCGATGACATTGCCGGCAGCGCGGGAGTTGGCGCGGCACGGGGTGCGGGTGATGACCATTGCGCCCGGGATCATGGAGACCCCAATGCTCCTGGGGATGCCGCAAGAGGTGCAGCAGTCGCTGCACGCGATGGTCCCTTTCCCGCAGCGCATGGGCAAACCGGCCGAATATGCCGCGCTGGTGTTGCACATCGTGAGCAATCCGTATCTCAACGGTGAGACCATTCGCCTCGACGGCGCAATCCGGATGAGCGCGAAGTAAGGTGTGACCGGGGCGCGCCGATCCTACCGGCTGCGGAGTGCCCGGTGCAGGTGCCCGCAGCAAGGACGGGTCATCGGGTACAATCGCCACTTACGCCCGCGCGTGTGGCGCAATCCCGTCCGTTCATGAACGAAACCGCTAAAACCCAAGAGACCTGTTACCACTGTGGTTTGCCGATTCCCCCGGAAAGTCATTACTGGGTGACGATCGACGGCACGCCCCGGCGGATGTGCTGCGCCGGGTGTGAAGCCGTTGCCAACGCGATCGTTGCGGCGGGATTGACCAACTACTATCGCCATCGGGACGCGATGCCGGAGCCGGTGCGCGAAGCGTTGCCGGATGTCCTGAAAACCTTGGAGACGTTCGACGCGCCGGAGCTGGTCGAACAGCTTTCCCGTCCCGCTTCCCCTCATGAGCGCGAAGTTTCACTGATTCTCGAAGGGATTACCTGCGCCGCGTGTGTCTGGCTCAACGAACAGCATCTGCGGCGCCAAAAAGGGGTGACGCACGTCGAGATCAACTACGCAACCCGACGCGCGCTCGTGCGCTGGAACCCGGATGAGACGTCGCTTTCGCGGATTCTGCAGGCGGTTGCAGAGATCGGCTACCGCGCCTATCCGTTCGATCCGCAAACGAGCGAAGCAGTGGCACAGCGCGAGCGACGTGCGATGCTTTGGCGGGTTTTCGTGGCGGGCTTCGCGTCGATGCAGGTGATGATGTATCTGGTGCCCACCTACCTCGCAGGCGACGGCGAGATGGATCCCAGCTACCGTCAGCTCTTTTATTGGGCTTCGTTCCTGCTGACCCTTCCCGTAATGTTCTACTCGTGCGGCCCCTTTTATCGCAACGCGTGGCGTGATCTCAAGCAGCGTCGCATCGGAATGGACGTACCGGTCGCGCTCGGGCTGCTGATCGCGTTCGGCGCCAGTGTTTTCGGGATGCTCACGGGCTATGCCGACGTCTATTTCGATTCGGTGAGCATGTTCGCCTTTTTCTTGCTAACGGGCCGCTATTTCGAAATGGCGGCGCGCCAGCGTGCGGTCCGCGGGCTCGATGAACTGGCGCGCGCGCTGCCTGCGGTGGCCGAGCGGTGGAACGCCGAAACGCAAACGTTCGAGGTCGTGCCGGCGGTCCGCCTCACCGCTGGGGATCGTATCCGCGTCAAACCGGGCGAAGTCTTTCCCGCGGATGGCGTGATGGTCGAAGGAGAAAGTGACGCCATCGAGGCGATTCTGACCGGGGAGAGCCGTCCCGTGCCGAAACGGGTCGGGGACGAAGTAATCGGCGGCAGCGTCAATGGCAGCGGCGTGGTCGTGGTCGAAGTGACCCATGTCGGCGAAGCGTCCCGTCTGGCGAGTATTCGTCGGTTGGTCGAACGGGCGCAAAGCGAACGCCCCCGCATCGCGTCCGAAGCCGATCGACTTGCGGGACGTTTCGTGGGTACCGTGTTGGCGTTGGCCGTGGCCACTGCGCTCTTTTGGGCCTGGTGGGCGCCAGAAAAGATCGTACCCACGGTGGTTGCCGTGTTGATCGTGGCATGTCCCTGCGCGTTGGCGTTGGCGACACCGGCTGCAGTCACCGCTGCAACCGATGCGCTGTTGCGGCGCGGCGTTTTGGTCACGCGTGGTCATGTTTTGGAGACCGCAGCGCGTATGACCGACTGCATCTTCGACAAAACGGGGACGCTCACCGAAGGAGAGCCCGCGCTACGATCGGTGCGGTTGTTGGATCCTGCCCGCTGCGATGAAACGCAGGCACTTGCGTTGGCGGTCGCACTCGAAGCGGGAAGCAACCACCCGATCGCGCGTGCGTTGCGGCGCGCAGTTCCGGCTGACGTGGAAACAGAGCAACGGCACGCTGTGGTCGCGTTGCGGCACGAAACTGGCGGTGGGCTCTCCGCGTCGATCGGCGGGCGGCAGGTTGCGCTGGGTCGGCCGGCATGGGTCGAAGCGACGTTGGGGATCGCCCCGTTGTCGTCTTACGCTCAGGAATGGGCGGATGGGCAGACGTCAGAGACCGTCGTCGCGCTTGCCGACGAAGCCGGTTGGCTCGCCCTCTTTTTCCTCGAAGACCGGTTGCGACCGGAGGCGCCTCAGGTGATCGCCCGGTTTTTCCAGGCCGGGGTGACGCCCCACCTCTATTCGGGGGACCGGGCGCCAGCGGTCGCGGCGGTCGCGCAAGCGGTCGGAATTGCCGATGCCGAGGGGGATCTTTTGCCGGAAACCAAACACGAACGCCTGCTTGCGCTGCGTGCGCAGGGGGCGGTCGTCGGGATGGTCGGGGATGGTGTCAATGACGCCCCTGTGCTTGCCGCAGCCGATGTCGGTATCGCGATGGGAAGCGGCGCCGATCTGACCCGCCATCATGCCGACGTGATCCTGGTGCGGGATTCGCTTTGGGGTGTGTGGCTGCTTTATCGGCAGGCGAAACGAACGCTTGCGATCATTCGGCAAAATTTGCGCTGGTCGTTTGGATACAATCTCGTGGCGATACCGCTGGCAATGGCGGGCTGGGTGACCCCGTGGCTTGCGGGAATCGGCATGGCGGTCAGTTCGTTGCTCGTCGTGCTCAATGCACTGCGCCTACAGCGGCTTCCGGTCGATCCGGAACAAGGGGTGTGAGGTGGAACTCGAAATCTTGTACCTGTTGATCCCGCTTTCGCTGGTTTTGGTGGTGGTCATCGGAGGGGTCTTCTGGTGGGCGGTAAAACGTGGCCAGTTCGACGACCTCGAGGGGCCGGCCTACCAAATCCTTTTCGACGAGGAGCCCACCAAACCGGAAAGCCGTCCAGACGCAGCGGCGCGCGAGACGAAAAAATGAACCTCTGTTGACCTGCGTCAAAGAACCGCAAAGGCGTTACGGATATAATGTTTCTGCGGTTCGCGCAACGTGGCGGCCGTTGGGTTTCTTGTCTCTCTGTTGGGGTTGGGGGTGCGAACGATTCGCACCCTTTTTTTTATCTGGAGTTTCAAATTCCCTGAAGGCAACACCCGAATCGCTTTGCTACAATCAGAACGCTTTGTTGATTTAGGTCAAAACTTCTTTTTGCAATCGGTGTATCCTAATGGGTGGCGGCATTGACGCCGGTGTTTTGGGTATCTCTGGATAGGAGAGGTCTTATGGAAGCGCAAACGACTTATAACTACAAAGTCGTGCGCCAGTTCGCCATCATGGCGGTGATCTGGGGCATCGTGGGGATGGCTGTGGGGGTGCTCATCGCCTCCCAGCTCGTTTGGCCGCAGCTCAACTTTACTGAGCTCGGTGAGTGGTTCCACTTCGGTCGCTTGCGGCCGTTGCACACCAACGCCGTGATCTTCGCTTTCGGCGGGTGTGCGCTCTTTGCTACGTCCTACTACGTGGTGCAGCGTACCTGCCATACGTCGCTTTTCGCGCCCGCGTTGGCCACCTTTACCTTCTGGGGCTGGCAAGTGGTCATTCTGCTTGCGGCGATCACTTTGCCGCTCGGGATCACCACAGGTAAGGAGTACGCCGAACTCGAATGGCCAATCGACATTCTAATCACGTTGATTTGGGTCGCGTACGCGATCGTCTTCTTTGGAACCATTGCGAAGCGCAAGACCAGCCACATCTATGTCGCGAACTGGTTCTACGGCGCGTTCATCATCGCGGTCGCGTTGCTCCACATCGTCAATAGCGGCGAAATGCCAGTGTCGCTGTGGAAATCCTATTCGTTCTATGCGGGTGCGCAGGACGCGATGGTCCAATGGTGGTACGGCCACAACGCCGTGGGCTTCTACCTCACCGCGGCGTTCCTTGGGATGATGTACTACTTCGTCCCGAAACAGGCGGGTCGCCCGGTCTATTCGTACCGCCTCTCGGTCGTCCACTTCTGGGCGCTCATCTTTACCTATATGTGGGCCGGGCCGCACCACCTTCACTACACCGCGTTGCCGGATTGGACTCAGTCGCTGGGGATGCTCTTCTCGTTGATTCTCCTGGCACCGTCCTGGGGTGGAATGATCAACGGGATCATGACGCTTTCGGGTGTCTGGTACAAATTGCGTGACGACCCGATCCTCAAGTTCTTGATCGTCTCGCTCTCGTTCTACGGGATGAGCACGTTCGAAGGGCCGATGATGTCGGTGAAGACGGTGAACGCGCTCTCGCACTACACCGACTGGACCGTTGGCCACGTCCACTCCGGCGCGCTCGGCTGGGTGGGAATGGTCTCGATCGGCTCGCTCTACTACCTGATCCCGCGGCTCTACGGCAAGACCGAAATGTGGTCGAAAGAGCTCGTCACGCTCCACTTCTGGATCGCGACGATCGGGATCGTGCTCTACATCGCGTCGATGTGGATCTCCGGCGTGATGCAGGGGTTGATGTGGCGCGCGACCAACGCCGACGGTACGCTCACGTACGCGTTCATCGAATCGGTGAAAGCCTCTTATCCGTTCTGGGCGATTCGTGCGTTGGGTGGTCTTCTCTATGTCACTGGCATGGTGATCATGCTCTACAACGTGGTGAAGACGATTGCCGGTGCCCAGCCGGTGGAAGAGCGCATCCTGCCGGCCCCTGCTGCAGCGCACTGATCGGTTGAGGAGAAAAAAATGGCTCATTCGAAACACGACATCATCGAGCGCAGTCTGCCGCTTCTGATCATCTTCACGTTGATCGCGGTGAGTATCGGCGGGTTGGTCGAGATCGTGCCGCTCTTCTTCCAGCACTCGACCACCAAGCCGATCGACCGGGACGGCAAACCGCTCGACGTCAAACCTTATGACGCGTTGCGGCTGACTGGGCGCGATATCTACATCCGCGAAGGGTGCTACAACTGCCATTCGCAGATGGTGCGTCCGTTCCGTGCCGAAACCGAACGGTATGGCCACTATTCGGTCGCGGGCGAGTACATCTATGACCGCCCGTTCCAATGGGGTTCGAAGCGGACGGGCCCCGACCTGCATCGCGTTGGCGGGCGCTATTCGGATGAATGGCACCGCGCCCACCTCAACAACCCGCGTGACGTCGTGCCCGAATCGAACATGCCGGCGTTTCCGTGGCTGAACCGCCCGATCAAGCAGAGCGACATCGACGCGATCCAAGCGAAGATGCGGGCGCTGCAAAAGCTCGGGCATCCTTACACGGAAGAGGAGATTGCCAACGCGCCGAAGATGCTCGAAGGCAAGACCGAAATGGACGCGGTGATCGCCTACCTCCAAGGGTTGGGTCGGGCGCTCTCCAACTTCCAATGACGGCAATGAGGCAAGGGAGCTGAGCCGATGGATCTCAATGATTGGCGCGCGTTGGTGACCGTATTGGCGTTCGTCTGCTTCTTGGCGATCGTCGCGTGGGCGTACAGTAGTCGCGCCAAAAAGGGGTTCGACGAAGCGGCTCAGATCCCTTTCCTCGACGAACCGGGTGAACGTCATAACGAGAGAGGATCGAATCATGGCTGATTTCATCAGTCCCTTCTGGGATATGTACGTGAAGGTGCTGGTGGCGCTGTCGCTGCTCTTCTGCGTCTTCGTGATCGCAACGAACATGCGCGCTACCGGCAAGGTTGGGGAATTGCAACCCCATAGCTGGGACGAAAACCTGCAAGAGTGGAACAATCCGCTCCCGCGCTGGTGGATGTATCTCTTCTGGTTGACGGTGATCTTCGCGATCGTCTATCTGGTGATCTACCCGGGTTTTGGGAGCTTCAAGGGGATCGCGGGGTGGAGTTCCGTCGGCCAGTGGGAAAAAGAGATGAAGGCAGCAGAAGAAAAGTATGGCCCGCTCTATGCCAAATATCGCAATATGGATGTCAAAGCGATTGCGGCTGACCCTGAAGCGATGGGGATGGGTAAGCGCCTGTTCCAGACCTACTGCATGCAGTGCCACGGGGCCGACGCTCGCGGCGCGAAAGGTTTCCCCAACCTCACCGACAACGACTGGTTGGGTGGTGACGGCTCTCCTGATTACATCAAGGCGACCATTACCAATGGCCGTATGGGGGTGATGCCGCCGTTCCCGCAGTTGGGTGAGGAGGGGGCGAAAAATGTCGCGCATTATGTTCGTTCCCTCTCTGGGCTTGCCCACGACGCAACCCGCGCGCAACAAGGGGCGAAAATTTTCGCCGAAAACTGCGCTGCGTGTCATGGTCCCGACGGGAAAGGTAACCCTGTGATCGGTGCGCCCAACTTGACGGACAATATCTGGCTTTACAGCGCGTCCGAGACGCAGATCATGAGCAACGTGATGAACGGTTTGCAAAACCGGATGCCGGCGTTTGGCGAGTTCCTCGGACAAGACAAAGTCCACCTCTTGACAGCGTACGTCTGGAGCCTCAGCCACAAGTGATCCTGCTGGGCGCTGCCGTCGGGCAGCGCCCGTAGGTGCATTGTTTCCAACCCCAAGGATTTACTGCGATTTCGGTCGCAGTTAGAGAAAATAAGTAAAGAAGGAAATAGTGATGGTTTCGGAAACGGAAAACCAGCAAACCGGGGAGTCTCGCGCGGCCTCAGAAAAAGCGCGAAACCCATCGCGCACACAGCCCGAAAACGAAGAACAATCGCTCTACGCGAAACGCAAAAAGCTCTATGTGCGCTCAACAAGCGGCACATTCCAAAAGTGGCGGTGGTTCTTCGTTTTCCTCACGCAGGCGATCTTCTACGGCTTACCGTGGCTGGACTGGAATGGCCGTCAGGCGGTGCTTTTTCACCTGGTCGAACGGAAGTTTTACCTCTTCGGCTGGGTCTTTTGGCCACAAGATGTTTTCTTCCTGGCCATTATCTTGATCTTGTCGGCGTACGCGCTCTTTTTCTTCACGACAATCGCCGGGCGCCTTTGGTGTGGTTACACCTGTCCGCAGACGGTCTACACCGAAATCTTCATGTGGTTCGAAGAGAAAATCGAAGGAGACCACATCAAGCGGCGCAAACTCGATCAGGCCCCCTGGAACGCCGAAAAGGTTTTGCGGCGTGGCGGCAAATATCTGGTTTGGATCCTCTTTTCGTTATGGACGGGCTTTACGCTCGTGATGTACTTCACCCCCCGACACGAACTATTGGCGGAATTGGCAACGCTCAGCTTCGGTCCGTGGGAGTGGTTCTGGATCCTTTTCTACGCCGGGTTTACCTATTTGCTCGCGGGCGTGCTGCGGGAACAAGTCTGTAAATATATGTGTCCATACGCCCGTTTCCAGGGCGTGATGTTCGATCCTGATACGCTGATCATCACTTACGATGAAGAGCGGGGTGAGCCACGCGGCCCGCGGAAGAAGGGGGTCGATCCTCGATCGATCGGTAAGGGAGACTGTATCGACTGCGGGATTTGCGTCCAGGTTTGCCCAACGGGTATCGATATCCGCAATGGTCTGCAATATGAGTGCATCGGATGCGCCGCGTGCATCGACGCGTGCAACGAGGTGATGGACAAGATGGGGTATCCGCGCGGTTTGATTCGGTACAGTACCGAAAACGCCATGCTCCACCACTGGAGCCGGGAGCAGGCGTGGCGTCGGGTTTTGCGGCCTCGCGTGCTGGTTTACGGTGTTTTGCTCGCGCTCTTTACGGGTATCCTGTTCTATAAGATCGCGACCCGCCCGGATGTTCGGGTAGACGTGCTGCGTGACCGTGCGGCGCTTTCGCGCGAGTTGCCGGGAGGGTGGATCGAGAACGTCTACACGCTGCGGTTGATGAACATGGCCGAGCGGCCACGGCAGTACACCATTTCGGTGAGTGGAATTCCGGGAATGAAACTGGAAGGCCCCAAAACCGTTGCGATGCCCGCTGCGGCGACCGAATCGATCGTTGTTTCGGTGCAGGTGCCTGCGCAAGCGGTGAAACCGGGTCGTTACGATATCATGTTCGAAATCGGTGTTGCAGACGAACCCGAAAATGTCTCGCGTGAGCACGCAACCTTCTTGGTGACGGAGTGACACTCCAATGAGCCGACCTGACACCAAAGGAACGCCTTGGTACAAGCAACGGTGGCCGTGGTTGCTGATGGCGCCACCGCTCGTGGCTGTCATCGCAGGGTTTTACACCTTGAAATTGGCGATCCAGAGTTGGGACGGATTGGTGTCGGACGATTACTACAAAGAAGGGTTGGCGATTCAACAGCGGATCGATCGTACTGCAAAAGCGGCTGAACTGGGTCTTGCCGCGTGGGTGCAATGGAACGATGGGCGTTTGACCCTATGGTTCGACCCGGCGCGTCTCAAGATCGATCCGCCGCATCTCATTACCGTGCGTTTCGTTCATCCGACGCAGAGCGGGAAAGACCAGCAGCTCAACCTGGTGCTCGATCAGGGACGCTACTGGGCCCCGCTCGCGTTGCCGACGATGGGGCGTTGGCACGTGGTCATCGAAGACGAGTCCCGCCAGTGGCGACTGAGCGGAACCATTGTTGTCCCGACAGAGAGAGAGGAGCTCATCCAACCCATTGTTCCCAAAGAGTAAAGGAGGGTATCATGTCTGACGCACTGCGGGAGTTCTTCACCACCGATATCGGGTTGTTGAGCCTCTTTACGATAAGTTTTGTAATTGTGATGGCGAGCTTCATCTATCGTTTCGTCAAGCGGCATATGAACGACAAACCGGAAGCGTAACGAAAGACAAGCTGAGTCACGGACGCACGTACCGTGCACTACAAGGCCTTCCTTGTTCCGCAAGGAAGGCCTTGTTTTCGAGCGGATCCAGCGCGATCTGTTGCTGGTTAGCGATAGACCAGTACCGGCAGTTTGGTGTGCGAGAGGACCTTGTTCGTGACGCTCCCAAGAAGCAGTCGAGCGATGCCGCTGCGGCCATGGGACGCGATGAAAATGAGATCGCAACCGTGCCGTTCCGCTGCGTCGATGATCGCATCGGCAGGGGCGTCGCTCACCACGGTATCGGTGTCTGCTTCGACTCCGGCCTCACTGGCCTTTTCCTTCGCTGAGTTGAGGATGGTATTGGCCTCTTCCTGAGCGGCTTTGCGGAACTGTTCCGGTGTCGTGGGATCGATCAGCGCTCCCTCGCCATAGACTGGGAGGGGGAAATCGGGTTGCGCATAGAAAAAGGTGATGCGGGCGTTGAGGGCTTTTGCGAACGCAACTGCCCGTTCGACCGCAGCGAGCGCAAGTTCGGAACCATCGGTGGGGACGAGAAGATGGCGAAACATGGCAAGGCTCCTTCCATTTGTGTTAGACTGAGCCATTATAGCCGAATGGTGAAAAGGGAAAGGGGAGTGTCGTGAAAACGCTCCAGTCGACTCCGGAACGGATGGCCGAAGTGCTCCACCACATGGCGGAGGAGAGTTGGGATTCGATCGGAGTGAGCGCGCCGCTCCTTCATGCGCTGTTTTCTTGGGGTGTGCATCCGCTCGAGGCCAACGCGTTGTGGTGGCGCGCCGCCGAAGATAGCGCGCGGTGGCAGCAGTTCGTGTGGCAGCGTGTGCTTGGGGAAGCCGATGCGCCCCCACCGTTTCCGCCGGTTGCCGATGATACCCGCTGGGATCATCCCGCGTGGCAGACTCATCCATTCTGGGCTGGCTGGCAGCAGGCCTATTTGGGCGCAACGCGTCTCATGCAGGATGCCCTCTACGCGACACCGGGACTGAGCGAAAAGGAGCGCCGCCGAGCGGCGTTCTGGCATCGCACCTTTGCCAACGCGCTGGCGCCGACGAACTTTTTCTGGAGCAACCCAGAGGCGCAACGTCGCGCGTTGGCAACTAGCGGCGCATCGCTTTGGCAAGGCATGAAAAATTTCTGGGCCGATGTCGCTGCGGGACAGGTCCGGATGTCACGCACCGACGATTTTCGTGTCGGTGACAATCTGGCGACCACCCCGGGGCAGGTGGTGGCCCGGAACGCGTTGGCCGAGGTGATTCGCTACCATCCGGCAACGCCCAATCAATACGCGCGGCCGCTCGTGATCGTTCCGCCGTGGATCAACAAGTTCTACATACTCGATTTGACACCGCAAAAAAGCCTGGTGCGCTTTTTGCGCGATGCGGGTTTCGACCTCTTCATCATCAGTTGGCGAAACCCCACTGCCGAAATGGCGGCGACCACTTTCGAGGAGTATTTGCGCTTGGGGATCGACTGTGCGGTGGAGACGGCACGGACCTTGAGTGGCAGCGACAAGGTCCAGGCAGTCGGCTATTGTCTGGGAGGAACGGCGCTGGCCAGTTACGCGGCCGCCAAGGGGGCGGAGCAGGGAAGCGAAACGCCGCTTGCCAGCGCGACGTTCTTTACGACCCTGGTCGATTTTTCTGCACCAGGGGATATCGAGGTATTCGTCGATCCCGGAACGGTACGCTATCTGTGCCACAAGATGCGGCTGACGGGGTATCTCGACGGCGCGGAGATGGCAGCAGCGTTTCGGTTGTTGCGCGCCAATTCGCTGATTTGGCATTACGTCGTGCACGGGTGGCTCTATGGCGAGGAGCCGTCGCCGTTCGACGTTCTTTACTGGAACATGGATACCACACGGATGCCAGCGGCGATGCACTGCTGGTATCTGCGCGAACTCTACCTGAAAAACCGCTTGGTACGTCCCGGTGCGTTGCAGTTGATGGGGCAGCCGATCGACCTACGGGCGATCACCGTGCCGGTCTACGCCGTGGGTGCGGAAGACGATCACATCGCGCCGTGGCGACAGACCTATCAGTTGCTCAAACACGTGCGGGGCCCCAAACGGTACGTTTTGTCGAGTTCGGGGCATATCCTCGGTATCGTGAATCCGCCGAAGGATCCCCCCAAGCGCCACTACCGAGTGAGCGACTTTGCCATGCTCGTGCCGAAGGCCGAGGAGTGGTTTGCGGCGACCGACCCGCAGCCCAACAGTTGGTGGTCCGACTGGGTCCTTTGGTTACAACGGGAAGCTGGGGAGCGGAAAACGGCGGCGGATCCGGAAACCTGGCCGAATTTGGGCGCAGCGCCGGGGCGTTATGTCCATGAATGAACGCGCTCGTCAAAAGCAGGCCCATTGCCTCACGGCGTTGCAGCGGTGGCTGGATCCGTGCGCTCGGGATAGAGGAGTTGGCGTAGCCCTTCCCGGTCCAACAGCACGATTTCACGGCGATCGACGCGGAGATACCCTGCTTCTTGAAACGCGGAAAGCGTACGCGAGACGGTTTCCAGTTTGAGCCCGAGGTACGATCCGATCTCTTCGCGGGTCATCCGCAGGCGAAACTGGGTGGGCGAGAAACCGCGGGTAGCGAAGCGCTGGGAAAGGTTGAGCAGAAACGCGGCAAGGCGCTCTTCGGCGCGCATCGAGCCCAGAAGGGTCATTACCCCCTGTTCGCGCACGATCTCGCGCGACAGCACTTTGTGGAACTGGGTCATCAACGCGGGAATCTCTTGGGAGAGCGCTTCGAGCTGCGCGTATTCGATCACGCAGACTTCACTGTCTTCGAGCGCAATTGCGGTGACCGCGTGGCGTCCGCTGCCGATGCCGTCGAGCCCGAGGAGCTCCCCGGTCATCTGAAACCCGGTGACCTGTTCGCGGCCGTCCGTGAGGGTGAGGACGGTTTTGAACGAGCCAAGGCGCACGGCATAGAGCGCTTCGAACGGGGCTTGGCTTTCGAACAGGGCTTGGTGGCGTTTCACCCGTTTGCGTACCGAGACCAGGGTGTCGAGCTTTTTGAGGTCGTTTGCCGGTAGCCCGACGGGTAGACAGAGCTCGACGAGGTTACATTGCGCGCAGGCGATGCGCAATTGTTCGGGTAGCGCCGCGGGTCGCATCGCGTTCTCCAGGGGTTGGGGTTTGTGGCCGCTCATTGAGGTGTGTCAAAGACAGTCGCACTTTTTTGTGCCATAGTATCGGATTGTGATCGAGTCCGCAAGGAGCGTGACCGTGAGCCACTTTTCGCAAGCGGTGGTGTTCGACCCGGAGTTGATTCGCCGTTTCGACATCGCAGGGCCGCGTTACACCTCTTACCCAACGGCCGACCGTTTCGTCGAGGCGTTTGGCCCGGAGGCTTATGGGGAAGCATTGGCGAGTCGGGCCGTTGCCGGCGTACAGCGGCCGTTGTCGCTCTATGTTCATATTCCGTACTGCAACACCATCTGCTACTACTGTGCGTGCAACAAGATCATTACCAAAGACCATTCCCGCTCGTCGCGTTATCTCGATTACTTGGAACGGGAGATGGCGCTCGTTGCCGAAAAACTCACGGGAAGCCGTACGGTTGCTCAGTTGCACTTTGGCGGCGGCACGCCTACCTTTTTGCACGAATCGGAGATGCGTCGGTTGTGGGCAGCGATTCGGCGCACCTTCACTTTGATCGAGCACGGGGAGTATTCGATCGAGGTCGACCCCAGGAAGGTGGGCCGTGAGCAGGTATTTTTGCTGCGCGAACTCGGGTTCAACCGCATGAGTATCGGGGTGCAAGATTTCGATCCCGTGGTGCAACGTGCGGTGAACCGCGTGCAGTCGCTCGACGAGACGCAGGGGGTGCTCGAGGCCGCGCGTGCGGCGGGGTTTCATTCGGTGAGTTTCGACCTGATTTACGGGTTGCCGCATCAATCGGTCGAGCGCTTTGCGAAAACGCTGGACGCGGTGATCGCGCTCGCGCCGGATCGGCTATCGCTCTACAGTTACGCCCATCTGCCACGTCTCTTCATGCCGCAGCGCCGAATCGACGAAGCGACGTTACCCAGCGCAGCGGAAAAGTTGGCGATTCTCAAGATGGCGATCGAACGGCTGACCGACGCGGGGTATGTCTATATCGGGATGGATCACTTCGCGAAACCGGAAGACGAGTTGGCAGTGGCGCAGCGCGAAGGGCGGCTGCACCGCAATTTTCAGGGTTATTCGACGCACGCCGAATGCGATTTGGTCGCACTGGGAATTTCGGCGATCAGTAAGATCGGTCCGTACTACGCGCAAAACCACAAAACGGAAGAGCCTTATTACGACGCGCTCGACCGGGGTGAGTTGCCGACGTTGCGCGGGGTGGCGATGAGCCCGGACGATGTGTTGCGCCGTTCCATCATTCAAGCGTTGATGTGCCACTTCGAGCTTTCGATCGACGCGGTCGAAGAGGCGAATCTGATCGACTTCGCGCACTACTTTGCGCCGGAGTTGGCGGATTTGCGAGAAATGGAAGCAGCCGGCTTGGTGACGGTGAGCGACCGTTGGATTACCGTGTTGCCGAAAGGGCGCCTTTTGGTGCGGGCGATCGCAATGGTCTTCGACCGGTACCTGCGCGCCGACCGCGAGCGCACCCGTTATTCGAAAGTGATTTGAACGGGGGACGTGTTGGGTTCGGTCGGCGGTTATTTGGCGGTTTTTCTCATCGGCCTGTTGGGCGGTGTTCACTGCTTTGGTATGTGCGGTGGGATCGTCGGGGCGTTGTCGCTGCAGACGAACCCTACCGCGGGTAGTGGCCCTGCGCGCTGGCTTTTGCACCTGACCTACAATCTGGCGCGGATCACCACCTATACCGTGTTGGGCGCGGTGCTTGGCGGTTTGGGAGCGATCGCGACCGTGCTCGAATCGGTGTTGCCGGTTCAATTGGGGCTCTACGTCGTGGCTAACTTGTTGTTGGTGGCGATGGGGCTCTATCTGTTGGGGCAGACGCAGTGGTTGGCGCCGGTCGAACGGGTTGGGCAAGTTCTGTGGGTCCGGGTGCAACCGCTTGCCCACCGCCTTTTACCGGTCCGGTCGATTCCGCAAGCGGCGCTCCTTGGCGGACTCTGGGGGTTTCTCCCCTGTGGCTTGGTCTATAGCGTGCTCGCTACAGCGTTGATGAGCGGTAGTGCCGAGCGAGGCGCTTTGGTGATGTTGTCGTTTGGGCTTGGGACGTTGCCCAATTTGCTGCTGGCTGGCTTGATGTTTCACCGTTTTCGGGGTTGGGCACAGCATCCGCGGGCGCGGTGGGGCGCGGGGCTCGTTGTGATCGCGTTCGGGTTGTGGGGGCTGTGGCGGGCGCCGGAACTGGGCGGCGCGATCTGGCAAGGGGTGGTCTGCCATACGCCGTGATGAAACCGTTCGTGCGCTGCGCACGATCGGTGGCTGGGTTCGGACGGCTTTGCCCGTATAATTGCACACGGTTTTTTTAGCCACTAGGGAGTGATGTCATGGCGTTTGAACGCGTTTCCGCCGGCAAAGACGTGCCGAACGATGTCAATGTGATCATCGAAATCCCGGCGCAGGCCGACCCGATCAAGTTCGAAATCGACAAAGACAGCGATGCGATCTTCGTCGATCGCTTCATGGGGACGTCGATGCGTTACCCCCTCAACTATGGGTATATTCCCCATACCCTCTCCGACGATGGGGATCCGGTGGATGTGCTGGTGATGACGCCGTTTCCGGTTCCGCCGGGGGTGGTGATTCGCTGCCGCCCTGTCGGGATTCTGAAGATGGAGGATGAAAGCGGGGTCGATGCGAAGGTGATCGCGGTACCGGTAAGTAAATTGACGCCGCTCTACGACGCGATCCAGTCGCTCGATGATTTTCCCAAATTGATCCTTGAGCAGGTGAAGCACTTCTTCGAGCACTACAAGGATCTCGAACCGGGCAAGTGGGTGAAGGTCACGGGCTGGGGTGGCGTCGATGAGGCGAAAGCCGAGATCCTGAACGGCGTCAAAAACGCGGCGAAATAACGCAAATGAGCGGTCCCTTGCGGATTGCCGTCGCCCAATGCGATCCGGTCGTCGGCGATTTCGATGCGAACGTCGACCGGATCGTCGCCGCGGCTGAGGAGGCCGCGCAACAGGGCGCACACCTGCTGGTGACGCCGGAGTTGGCGCTGAGCGGTTACCCGCCGGAAGACCATCTGCTGCTGCCCGATTTCGCGCGGGCATGCGAACGGGCTTTCGCGACGCTCTGCGCGCGGCTACCGCGTTCCCTCGATGTGCTGGTCGGTTTGCCGCGCTGGCGCGAAAAGGGGTGCGAAAACGCAGCGGCGTGGATCCATGACGGTGCGTTGCTGGGATGGTACGCGAAACACCGCTTGCCCAATTCGTCGGTGTTCGACGAACACCGTTATTTCGTCCCGGGGGACGCGCCGCTTGTCGTCACCTGTCAAGGGGTGCGTGTGGCGGTGGTGATCTGCGAAGATCTCTGGCATCCCGCGCCGCTTGCCGCTGCGCAGCCGCTGGGAATCGATCTCGTGGTCGCGTTGAATGCCTCGCCGTTTCACCTCGGTAAAGAGAAAGAGCGAGAAGCGGTCGCACGTGCCCGTGCGCAAACGTGCGGCGCCAGCGTGCTTTACGTGAATCGTGTGGGGGGGCAGGACGAGCTCGTCTTCGACGGGGCGTCGTTCGCGCTCGCAGCCGATGGCGCCGTCGCATGGCGCGGCCCGCAGTTCGAAACGGTAACCGCGCTTTTGACCTGGGCGTCGGGCGGTTGGCAGACGGTCCCCGATTCGGCACCCCAGCTCGATGACGAGGACGTGCTCTTTCGAGCGCTCACCTGTGCGGTGCGCGATTATGTGCACAAAAATGGTTTTCGTGGCGTGGTGATCGGTCTTTCCGGCGGGATCGACTCCGCGCTCGTTGCCTGTCTGGCGGTTGCCGCGTTGGGTGCAGAACGGGTGCGGACGGTGATGATGCCGTCCCCCTATACGGCGGAGATGAGCATCAAGGATGCGGCGCAACTGGCGCAGAACTTGGGTGTGCGTCATGACGTGATCCCCATCGAACCCGCGATGGCAACGTTTGGTGCGTCGCTTGCGCCGCTCTTTGCCGGTTTGCCTGCGGATACCACTGAAGAGAACGTCCAGGCACGGATTCGCGGGTTGTTGTTGATGGCCATTTCCAACAAAACCGGTTCATTGGTGCTCACCACCGGAAACAAGAGCGAAATCGCAACGGGTTACTGCACGCTCTACGGCGATATGGCTGGGGGCTTTGCGGTACTCAAAGATGTCTACAAAACGTGGGTCTATCGTCTGGCGCGCTGGATCAACCGGGAACAGGAGGTGATCCCGTCGCGGATCATCGAGCGCCCACCATCCGCCGAACTGCGTCCGAACCAGGTGGACGAGGAGCGCTTGCCGCCTTACGCGGTACTGGACGCCATATTGACACGTTTCATCGAGGAGCGGCAGTCGGTAGCGGAGATCGTTGCTGCGGGTTTTGCGCCAGAGGTGGTCGATTCCGTGTTGCAGTTGCTGTTTACCAGCGAGTACAAACGGCAGCAGGCACCTTTGGGGCCGCGGGTGACTCGGTGTGCGTTCGGTCGCGACTGGCGGCACCCGGTTACGTCCCATTTTCGGCCCCGAGCGGCCCAACCGTGATAAGGAGCAAGCGATGAAGAAGGTAGAGGCGGTGATCAAGCCGTTCAAGCTCGACGAGGTGCGCGAGGCGCTCTCCGAGGTGGGGGTGAACGGTTTGACGGTGACCGAAGTCAAGGGATTCGGGCGGCAAAAGGGGCACACCGAGCTTTATCGGGGTGCCGAATATGTGGTCGATTTCTTGCCGAAGGTGAAAGTCGAGGTGGTGGTGCCCGATGAGATGGTGGAGGCGGTGGTCGACGCGATCGTCAAAGCCGCGCGGACTGGCAAAATCGGCGATGGCAAGGTCTTTGTTTCCCCGGTGGAGCAAGTGCTTCGGATTCGCACCGGCGAACTCAACGAATCGGCGATTTGATCGCGCGAGGTGGTGCGGTGCTACTCGGTGGCAGTGGGCGCGAAGTGGGTTTACCCGTCACGAAGTAAGCTTACCGGTTGGCGCTGGGGGCACGCAGGAGCACCAGCAACGCGCCACTTCCGCCTTGTCGGGGAGCCGCTTCGCAAAAGGCAAGGATCTCTTCACGCCGGGTAAGCCACTGGCGCGAGAGGTGCTTCAAAACGCTCACGCCACCGGGTGAGCCGTACCCTTTGCCGTGGATGATGCGTACGCAGCGCTCCCCAGTGCGCAACGCCTCGGCAAGGAATGCGCTCATTGCAGTGCGCGCCTCTTCGCGGGTGAGGCCATGGAGGTCGAGCTGACGCCGAATGGTCCAACGGCCCCGCCGCATCTCCGTAATCATGCGCCGGGGAACCCCTGGCCGGAGGAAGAAGGTTTCGCTGTCGTGGTCGAGCCAGTCGTCGAGCGTCAGTGGCGCCAAGAGTTCGCTTTTGATCTGCGCCTCGTCGCGTTCGCGCTGCCGCGGCATGGGTGGAGGGAGCGGCCGCTCCAGCGTGACGCGGTCTTGCACCGGCAACGGGGCGACGCCGGTTTCGCGTAACCAACGCTGCCACAGCCGGGCTTCCGCAAGCGAAAGTGCCGTTGGTGCGGGTTCGTCGGGCGCAGCGGTCGCTGCCGGATCGGTGTGGGACGATTTGCTGCGATGCGCTGGGCTGTTGGGTGCGGCGCGCGCGATCGCCGCTTGGGCCTTTTGGCGCCAGTAGCGGCGACGATCGGCGGGGGGCAGCGCGCCCGCTTCGACGAGCTGCTTCAGTTGATCCCGCCAATCACGCTTCGGTGGGGTCGCTCTGTTCATTTCCCAGTGGCGAGTGCGTCCAGGTACCGTTCGGCGTCGAGTGCCGCCATGCAACCAGTCCCCGCGCTGGTGATCGCTTGCCGGTAGACGTGGTCTTGAACGTCCCCAGCGGCAAAAACCCCTTCGATGCTGGTTGCGGTGGCATTCCCGTCACGACCGCCGCGCGTGACGATATAGCCATTTTCCATTTCGAGCTGCCCTTCGAAGAGCTGCGTGTTGGGTTGGTGGCCGATCGCCACGAAGACACCGTGGACGGCGAGTTCTTGCGTAGCGCCGCTGTCGCGGTGTTTGACACGGATTCCTGTGACTCCGGTGTCGTCGCCCAAGATTTCGTCGACGACATGGTTGAGCACCAATTCCACTTTTCCTTCGTCGACCCGTTTCATCAAGCGGTCGACGAGGATCTTTTCCGCTCGGAACTGGTCGCGTCGGTGGATCAAATAGACTTTGTTCGCAATATTGGCGAGGTAGAGCGCTTCTTCCACTGCGGTGTTGCCGCCGCCGATCACGCAGACGTCTTGCCCTTTGTAGAAGAAGCCGTCACAGGTGGCGCACGCGGAGACCCCGCGGCCTTTGAACGCTTCTTCCGAAGGCAGCCCCAGGTATTTCGCCGAGGCACCGGTGGCGATGATCAGCGCGTCACAGGTGTATGCACCGGCGTCACCAACGAGCCGGAACGGGCGTTCGGTGAGCACGGCGGTGTGGATGTGGTCGAAGACGATTTCGGTACCGAAGCGCCGAGCGTGCGCTTCGAAACGGGCCATCAGTTCCGGCCCTTGCACCCCGTCTGGGTCTGCGGGCCAGTTTTCGACGTCCGTGGTGGTCATCAGTTGTCCGCCCTGTTCGAGACCGGTGATCAACATCGGTTCGAGATTGGCGCGCGCGGCATAGATCGCTGCGGTGTATCCAGCGGGTCCCGATCCAAGGATGATCAAACGGCGGTGTTGTGCAGACATGGCGTACTCCTATTCGGTTGTGGTGAAGGGGATTTCGCTCATCGGCGGAGTGGGTTCGACGGCACGCGGCCCGACGTTCGCTTCGGCAACGGTGAGCGCCGTCATATTGACGATGCGCCGCACCGTCGAGGTGGCAGTAAGGATATGGACCGGCTTGAGCACCCCGAGCAACATCGGTCCGATTGCGATGCCGTTCCCAGCAGCGGTCTTGAGGAGATTGTACGCGATATTCGCGGCATCGATGTTGGGCAGGACCAACAGATTGGCTTCGCCGGTGAGTGTGGAGCGCGGCATGAGTTCCGCGCGCATCGTGGGGTCGAGTGCCAGGTCGCCGTGCATTTCCCCGTCCGCTTCCAGCCACGGCGCGATCTCGCGCAAGATTTTGAGGGCTTCGCGCATTTTCACGGCGCTTGCCGCGTCTGAAGAACCAAAGTTGGAGTGGGAGAGGAGCGCCGCTTTGGGGGTGATGCCGAAACGCATCATCTTGCGCGCGGCCATGCGGGTGATCGCGGCGATCTGTTCCGCGGTGGGGTCGTTGTTGATATGGGTATCGACCAAAAAGAGCTGGCGGTTCGGCAACAAAATGGCGTTCATCGCGGCGTAACAAGTGGCGCCGGGGCGTTTGCCGATCACTTGGTCGATGTAGTTGAGGTGCATCGTGGGCACGCCCCACGTACCGCAAATGAGTCCATGGACTTCCCAATGGCGCAGAAGCATCGCGCCGATCAGCGTATGCCGTCGCCGCATTTCGATCTTCGCCAATTGGGGTGTGACGCCGCGCCGCTCCATGATCTGGTGGTACTCTTGCCAGAGCGCGCGATAGCGCGGATCGTTTTCGACGTTCACCACTTCGTAGTCGACTCCTTCGCGCAGGCGCAGACCGAAGCGTTCGATGCGCTGCGCGATCACCGCGGGGCGGCCAATGAGCACCGGTCGCGCAATGCCTTCGTCGACCACCACTTGCGCGGCGCGCAACACGCGTTCTTCTTCGCCTTCGGCGTAGGCAATTTTCTTGAATTTCGCGCGTTTCGCGATCGCATAGACCGGTTTCATCAAGGTACCGGAGGCATAGACGAAGTTCTGGAGCCGTTCGCGATACGCGTCGAAATCCTCGATCGGGCGGGTCGCCACGCCGCTTGCGATCGCGGCTTGCGCGACCGCGGGGGCGATGGTGAGCATCAAACGGGGGTCGAACGGTTTGGGGATGAGGTAGTCGGGGCCAAAACGGAGTTTTTCCCCAGCGTAGGCCGCAGCGACCACTTCGTTCTCTTCGGCTTGCGCCAGTGCCGCGATCGCTTTGACCGCTGCGATCTCCATTTCGTCGGTGATCGTGGTCGCGCCGACGTCGAGCGCGCCGCGGAAGAGGTAGGGAAAGCAGAGGACATTGTTGACCTGGTTGGGGTAGTCGCTGCGACCGGTGGCGAGAATCGCGTCCGGTCGAACCGCTTTCGCGGCTTCCGGCAGGATTTCCGGGGTTGGGTTGGCAAGCGCGAAGATGATCGGTTTTTCCGCCATCTTCGCCACCATCTCGGGCTTGAGGACGCCACCTGCGGAAAGCCCCAAGAAAATGTCGGCCCCTTCGATGACTTCGGCAAGGGTGCGCGCCACGGTTTTTTGGGCGAACTGCGCTTTATCGGGGTCCATCAGTTCGGTACGGCCTTCATAGACCACGCCTGCGATGTCGGTTACCCAGATGTTGGCTTTCGGAAGACCCAGTTTGACGAGCAGGTTGAGGCACGCAAGCGCCGCAGCGCCCGCCCCGGCAGTGACCAATTTGACCTGGTCGATCGACTTGCCCGTCAGGGTGAGTGCGTTCAACAGCGCCGCCGCGACGACGATCGCGGTACCGTGCTGGTCGTCGTGAAAGACAGGGATTTTCAGACGTTCGCGCAACCTACGTTCGACGAGGAAGCAGTCCGGAGCTTTGATGTCTTCGAGGTTGATCCCCCCGAAAGACGGTTCCAGCGCGGCGATGACTTCGACCAATTTTTCCGGGTCTTTTTCGTTGATTTCGAGATCGATCGCGTCGATGCCGGCAAATTTTTTGAACAGGACCGCTTTGCCCTCCATCACTGGTTTCGCGGCAAGCGGCCCGATCTCCCCGAGTCCCAGGACCGCGGTGCCGTTGGTGATGATCGCAACGAGGTTGCTGCGGTTGGTGTAGCGGGCGGCGGCGCTCGGGTCTTCGACGATCGCTTCGCACGGCGCGGCGACGCCGGGTGAATAGGCGAGCGCCAGATCGCGCTGGTTCGACAGCGCTTTGGTGGGAACGATCGCCCATTTACCCGGGGTGGGATGTTCGTGGTAGTCGAGCGCAGCGCGTTTCAATTCTTCGCGCGCTTCCTGTACGGCGTCGGGGCCTTTGGTCGATTGCGTCACAATGTTACTCCCTGAGTTCCCAAGGTGGCGAAATGAGCGATTTTAGTACGAGTGGTTTGGCTGCGCGCGGATGCGCCAGTTCGCACCTTATTGCTCGGTATAATAGCCCGCTGTTGTGCGATCGACGAAATGGCGCGGTTTTGACGAAGAGACGTTTCGCCCGCTTGCTCCATGAGGGGAGTTGGCTGCTCCTGGCAGCGGTGGGTGCCTATTTCGCGCTCGTTTTGCTGGGGTACCACCCGGAAGATCCGGGGTGGTCGAAAAGCGGGACGGCGCTCACGGTCCAGAATCCGGGTGGGCGGCTCGGAGCCTGGATTGCCGATCTGTGGTTTTTCACCTTCGGTTGGTCGGCGCTGTGGTGGATCGGACTCTTCGTCCGTGGCGTGGTGGGGTGGTGGCGCGCCTTTACCCATCGTGCGCTGGAAAAGGGCGACGCGCATCTGGACGGTTCTCTGACCGACTGGTGGCATTGGCGATGGTCGTGGGCAGGTACCACACTGGGTTTCCTGCTGTTGCAGGTGAGTTCCAGTGCGCTGGAATATTTGCGCTTTCATCGCTTTGGCGACAGCCTGCCGCAAGGGGCGGGGGGGGTGCTCGGGCATGCACTGGGTGAGTTCGTTGCGCTGCGGTTGGGGTTCGTGGGCGGAACGTTGCTCCTCCTGGCGCTTTTTCTCGTTGGGTTCAGCCTGACTTGGGGGGTGAGTTGGGGCGAAGTCACGGAGGCCATCGGGCGGTGGCTGGAGGCGCGTTGGCAACGCTGGCGGGAAGGCAAAGCGGGGCCGATAGTGGCCCCATCGACGGATGCGCGGACGGGCAACGCCGATTCTCAGGGCGTGTGGCGCCAAAAGGTTCATCACCTGTACCTGGCGGTTCTGGGGGCTTTTCGTGCGCTGCGCGCATTGGCGCTGCGCTGGACGCAACGCGCCAAACGATCGGAGCAACCGCCAACAGCGTTCGGACCGATCGAGGAGCCGCGCTGGGCGGCGGAGCCCTCGCTCGACCCCTCCGGTGCGGACGCGGTGCCGCACGACGTTGAACCGATACCGACGGGTGCCCATGAACCGGATCGTTCAGAACCCGAACCAGACGCGAAACCGGAAGTGCACGCTGCATCTGCTGCGCCCGAAACGTCCGTCGCCTCGGACAGGATGCCTGTCGAAACCCACGCAGTTCGCGTTCAGGGGGCTGTAGAAAAAGGGGCACGCCTGGCGCCGAAACCGGGAGATTCCCCGATTCCACCGCTGGCGTTGCTCGACCAGCCCAAACCCCAACCCAGCTCGGTCACGCCGGAACGGATCGCGGAGACCTCGCAGCTGATCGAGTCGAAATTGGCCGAGTTCGGCGTGCGCGTCACGGTGGTGGGCGCAATCCCTGGCCCTGTGGTCACCCGCTACGAGATCGAGCCGGCCACTGGCGTGAAAGGGGCGCAGATCGTCAATCTGGCGAAGGATTTGGCACGCGCGCTTTCGCTGGTTTCGATTCGCGTGGTCGAGATCGTTCCCGGTAAGAGCTGCATGGCGCTCGAGGTGCCGAACCCCACACGGCAGATCGTGCGGTTACGGGAAGTGCTCGATGCTTCGGTTTATCGCAATGCCAAATCGCCTCTGACCGTCTGTCTGGGCAAAGATATCGGCGGCGCGCCGGTGGTGGCCGATCTGGCGAAGATGCCCCACCTCCTCGTGGCGGGAACGACCGGATCGGGCAAATCGGTCGGCATCAACGCGATGATTTTGTCGCTGCTCTACAAATCGGGACCCGAAGCGGTGCGGTTGATCATGATCGACCCGAAGATGCTCGAATTGTCGATCTACGAAGGGATTCCGCACCTTCTGGCACCGGTCGTGACCGATATGCGGTTGGCGGCGCAGGCGCTCAACTGGTGCGTCGGCGAGATGGAGCGGCGCTATAAGCTGATGGCGGCGTTGGGCGTGCGCAACATCGCTGGGTTCAACGCACTGATTGCCGAAGCGGCTGCGAACGAGCAGTACGTCCCCAACCCCTTCTCGCTTTCGCCAGAGCATCCCGAACCGCTCGAGAAGCTGCCGTATATCGTGGTCATCGTCGATGAACTCGCCGACTTGATGATGGTGGCTGGAAAGAAGATCGAAGAGCTGATCGCCCGCTTGGCACAAAAGGCGCGCGCCGCGGGGATTCACCTCATTCTTGCGACACAGCGCCCGTCGGTCGATGTGATCACGGGCTTGATCAAAGCGAACATCCCCACCCGCATCGCGTTCCAAGTCTCGTCCAAAGTGGACTCGCGAACCATTCTCGACCAGATGGGCGCCGAAACGCTGTTGGGGATGGGCGATATGCTCTTTCTGGCACCTGGGATGGGAACGCCGCAGCGGGTGCATGGGGCATTCGTCGCAGACGACGAGGTGCATCGCGTGGTGAATTACCTCAAATCCTTCGGGCCTCCGGAGTATGTCGAAGCGATCACCGCCGATGACGACGAAGTGCTAGGGTCGGAGTGGGGCGATGGCGCGGGGGATGCCGAGCGTGATCCCCTTTATGATCAGGCGGTCGAGATCGTTTTGCGGACGCGACGCCCTTCGATCTCGTTGGTGCAGCGCCATTTGCGTATCGGGTATAACCGAGCGGCGCGCCTCATCGAAGCGATGGAGCAGGCAGGATTGGTTTCGCCGCCGGAAGCGAATGGCAACCGTAAGGTGTTGGTACCGGAGCAAAACGGATGAAGGCGTGTGGCGCAAAACGGTTTTTGAGGGGGTGGGTTGCGTTGCTTCTCTTTTCATTCGTGCTCATACCCCTAAGTGAGGCGCAATCGGCAGCGGACGAGCAGACGCAAAAGGCGTGGGCAACGCTCATCGCTTGGGGAGAAGGGGTTACCTCTGCAGAGGGGGTGTTTCGCCAGATCGAGCGCCGGAGTGACGGGCGGCGGCGGGAGTTGGAAGGGGTATTCGCATTCGTCAAACCGTTACGTTTTCGTTGGACGATCGAGCGCCCTTTCGTGCAGGTGACCGTGAGTGACGGCACGACCCTCACCGTATGGGATCCAGAACTTCGCCAAGCCACGGTGCAGCCACTCGATCCTGCTGCGTTACGCTCCGGGCCACTCGCTTTTTTTCTGGCACCCGAGACGCTGCCCGAGAGATTCACCTTGGAACGTTTTACCCAAGCAGGCGGGGTGCTTCGCTGGTCGTTACGGGCGCGAACCGATGACGCGGTGGTACGCCGCGTCGAGGTCACCATCGCAGACGAGCGTCTGCGTGCGCTCACGATCGAAGACGCGTTGGGTCAGACGAGCGAATTGCTGTTTACCCGCTTCGAACGCACAATGCCGCAACCGGAAGCGTTCCAACTCACGTTGCCTCCGGACGCCGTCGTGTTGCGCACCCCGCAGGGTGCTGCTGCTGCGGAGACGCCGCGGTGAGCCGTGCGACAACGCCCCCCATCCAACCCGTTCCGTTGGCGGAACGGATGCGGCCGCAGAGGCTCGAGGAGGTGGTGGGACAGTCCCATCTCGTGGGGCCTGGAAAACCGCTCACGCTTGCTGCCATGCGCCGACAGATCTTTTCCATGCTCTTCTGGGGGCCGCCCGGCGTGGGCAAAACGACCCTTGCGCAGCTGGTGGCACGCAGTTGCGACGCGCAGTTCATTGCCCTTTCCGCGGTGACCGCAGGGGTGAAAGAGCTGCGTGAAGTGGTGTCTTGTGCCGAAGCGGCGCGGCAGAGCGGGCAAGCCACGGTGCTCTTTCTCGACGAGATCCACCGTTTCAACAAGGGGCAGCAAGACGCCCTGTTACCCCATGTCGAAAGTGGGGTGGTGACGCTGATCGGCGCAACGACAGAGAACCCCTCGTTCGAAGTCAATGCCGCGCTTCTGTCCCGCTTGACGGTTTTCCGGCTTGAACCCCTTTCGCCAGACGCATTGCGGCAGTTGCTCGACCGAGCGACGGCGCGCTTTCCAGACGAAGCGGTGGCGCTCGAAGATTCGGTGCGCGAGATGCTGGTTGCCCAGTCCGACGGCGACGCGCGGCGGCTTTTGAACGACTTGGCCTGGCTCTGGGCGGCCGCGAAAGCACACGGATACACCGTCATCGACAGCGAATTCGCGATCGCGACCCTGGGGGCGCGACTGCGTCGTTTCGACAAAGGTGGCGATGCGTTCTATGACCTGATTTCCGCGCTGCACAAAGCGGTGCGCGGTTCCGATCCCGATGCGTCGCTCTACTGGTTTTGTCGGATGCTCGATGGCGGTGCGGACCCCCGCTATCTGGCGCGGCGTCTGATCCGGATCGCGAGCGAGGATGTTGGTTTGGCCGATCCGCGCGCGCTTTCGCTGACTGTGGCCGCGGCAGAGGCGTATGAGCGTTTGGGTTCGCCGGAAGGGGAGTTGGCGCTTGCCGAAGCGGTTGTCTATCTGGCGTGCGCGCCGAAATCGAATGCGCTCTATCGGGCTTTCAACTCCGTGCGCGCGTTCGTTGCGCAGGATGGTTCGCGTCCGGTTCCGATGCATCTGCGCAACGCGCCGACGCGCTTGCTTAAAGCGATCGGGGCGGGAAAAGGGTATCGCTATCCCCATGATGAACCCGGCGCGTTTGCGCCGGGAGTCGATTATCTGCCCGAGGGGATGCCCAAAACCCATTGGTACGAACCCACGGATCGAGGGTTGGAGCAGAAAATCACAGAAAAATTGGCTCGGTTGCGCGCGCTCGATGCCGCGTGGCGCAACGAACACCATCAGTAACCGTAACGAAAATCAGGAAGGAAATCATGCTCGACATCCAATTGTTGCGACAAGACTGGGAAACCGTTCAGAAAGCGCTCGCTCGGCGCGGCGGGACGATCGACTGGTCCCGTTTCGAGACGCTCGAAGCGGAACGCAAAGCATTGCAAGCCGAAACGCAGACGTTGCAAGCGCAGCGCAACCGGTTGTCGAAAGCGGTGGGGCAGTGTAAAGCGAAAGGGGAGGATGCGTCGGAACTGCTGCGCGAGGTCGCCGAAGTGAAAGCGGCGCTCGAACGCAACGAAACGCGCTTGAATGCCTTGTTGGCAGAACTCGACGCGTTCTTGGCGCAATTGCCGAACGTGCCGCACCCCTTGGTGCCGGACGGCGCCAGCGACGCGGACAATCTCGAGGTTTCGCGCTGGGGGACGCCGCGTTCGTTCGACTTTCCGGTTCGCGACCATGTCGAGATCGCCGAAGGGCTGGGGGGATTGGAAAACGAGATCGCCGCGGCGCTTTCGGGGAGCCGTTTTGCGCTTTTGCGCGGGGACGTCGCGCGGCTTCACCGCGCGCTGGCGCAGTTCATGCTCGACGTCCACACCCGCGAACATGGCTACGAAGAGGTGGCGCCGCCGTTTCTCGTGCTGCCACGCGCCTTGTTCGGCACGGGGCAGTTGCCGAAATTTGCCGAAGACCTCTTTCAGGTGCCTCGGTCCGACGCCGAATCGCTTTACCTCATCCCCACCGCGGAAGTGCCGGTGACCAATATCGTTCGCGAACGAATTCTCGACGAAGCCGATCTTCCCCTCAAATTCGTTGCCTGGACGCCCTGTTTTCGCGCCGAGGCGGGTTCGCATGGCCGTGATGTACGCGGGCTGATCCGGCAGCACCAATTCGAAAAGGTCGAATTGGTTCGGATCGAACACCCGGACTGTTCGTACGACGCGTTGGAGGCGCTCACCGCGCATGCCGAAGCGATCTTGATTAAATTGGGCTTACCCTATCGTAAAGTGAAATTATGCGCTGGGGACTTGGGCTTCAGTGCCGCGATGACGTATGATTTGGAGGTCTGGTTGCCCGCTCAAAACACCTACCGGGAAATCTCCTCCTGCTCGAATACGGAAGCATTCCAGGCGCGGCGGATGCAGGCCCGCTTTCGGCCCGCAGGGGGCGGGAAACCGCAACCGGTGCATACGCTCAACGGTTCGGGGCTGGCGGTAGGGCGCACGTTGGTCGCGGTGCTGGAAAACTACCAGCAAGCCGACGGCAGTGTGGTGGTTCCCGAGGCGTTGCGCCCGTGGATGGGTGGGCAAGAGGTATTGGAGCCTCGCGCGCGCCGGTGACGCAAAAAGCGCGGCGCGGTCGGCGAGGTTTGGCTTCCCAGAAAGGAGTCATGCATGGTATGGACGCTGGGCATCGCCACCGCGCCCGTTCCCGAAGAACGGCGACTGGCGCTCACCCCGGAGCTGGTCGCGAAGTATGAGCAGTTGGGCGCCAGCATTGTGCTCGCGAAAGGGGCGGGGCTTCGCGCCCACTGGCCCGATGCGGCCTTTGAAGGTGTCACGTGGGTCGATTCTCCACAGGCGGTTTTCGCTCGCGCCGATGTCGTGGCGTGCGTGATGCCGCCGACACTCGACGAAATCGCAGCGATGCGTCCCGGTTCGGTGTTGGTGGGGGCGTTACGGCCTTGGGCGTCAGCGCAGCAGATCGACGCGCTATGTGCGCAGCGGGTCACCGCATTCGCGCTCGAATTGCTGCCGCGGATCACCCGTGCGCAGCCAATGGATATCCTGTCGTCGCAAGCCACCGTCGCGGGGTATGAAGCGGCGTTGATCGCTGCCGACCATGCGCCGAAATTCTTTCCGATGCTCACCTATGCCGCAGGGACGATCCGTCCCGCGAAGGTCTTCGTGATCGGTTGCGGTGTTGCGGGGTTGCAAGCGATCGCTACGGCCCGCCGCTTGGGGGCGATGGTCGAAGCGTACGATGTCCGTCCCGAAACGCGAGAACAGGTTGCGTCACTCGGCGCGAAATTCGTCGATACCGGAGTCGTCGCGGTGGGTGCAGGCGGTTATGCGCGCGAACTCACTGAAGCGGAGCAGGCGCAACAGACCGCGGTGCTCAGCAAAGCGGTTGCCGCTGCCGACGTGGTGATCACCACGGCTTCGGTTCCGGGGCGTCCCGCGCCCAAAATCGTCACGCAGGAGATGCTAGCAGCGATGCGACCGGGTGCGGTCGTCGTTGACCTCGCCGCTGAACAAGGCGGAAACGTCGAAGGGACGGTGTTGGGAGAAAAACGGTGGATCGGTGACGTGCTGGTGATTGGACCGGCCTTCATCCAGAGCCGCATGCCGGTGCACGCCTCCGAAATGTTCGCCAAAAACGTCTGGCATTTTCTTGCCCCGCACGTTCAGGATGGTGCGCTCGCGTGGCAGTGGGAAGACGAGATCGTGACTGCGACGTGTATCACCCGCGATGGCGCGCTCGTCAATGAGCGCGTCCGGGAATGGTTGGGGGGGTAGCAGCGAATGGATGGCATCTCTGCGCTCTTTATTTTCATGCTGGCAGCCGTCGCTGGGTACGAAATCATTGCCCGCGTGCCGGTGATCCTCCACACGCCGTTGATGTCCGGTTCGAACTTCGTCCACGGCATCGTCCTCGTCGGAGCGATGGTGGTGTTGGGCCACGCCGAAGGGGCGCTCGAGACCGCGATCGGCGTACTCGCGGTAGCGCTGGGTGCGGCGAACGCCGTCGGGGGGTATGTCGTGACCGATCGCATGCTTGCGATGTTCCAGAAAAAGGGGGACAAGCAGTGATCGAAATGATCTATTTCCTGGCGACGTTCGCGTTCATCATGGGGTTGCGGGCGATGAGCGCCCCCGCGACAGCGGTGCAGGGGATGCGCATCGCTGGGGTGGCGATGGTGGTCGCGGTGGGGGCAACCTTTTTCACCCCGGGGTTGCATAACCTGGGTTGGATGGTCGCAGCGATCGCTGTCGGGGGTGGTTTGGCTTGGATCTGGGCGCGTCGGGTGGCGATGACCGAAATGCCCCAGATGGTGGCGATCTATAATGGCCTGGGCGGGGGCGCTGCTGCGGCGATCGCGGCGGTGGAATTGCTCGGTGCTCAGACTGGTCTCCCGACTTCGGTGGGCGTTCTCGCTATTCTGGGCGCGGTGATCGGTGCGGTCGCGTTTTCCGGCAGCCTCGTTGCGTGGGCGAAACTCGACGGCCGCGTCCGCAAGGTTTGGCGCCTCAAGCGTGGCCACAACGACGTCGTGCTGCTCTTGGCGATCCTGACTCTGGGGATCGGATTGACTTTGGGGGTCAGTGGTGCGCCCAGCGCTGGCGGATTGCTGCTCTTCTTCGTGCTGGCGCTCGCGCTCGGTGTGCTCGTGACATTGCCGATCGGTGGTGCCGATATGCCAGTGGTGATCTCGTTGCTCAACGCCTTTACCGGGCTGGCGGTCGGCTTCGAAGGGTACGTGCTCGCGAACCCGATGTTGATCGTTGCCGGCATCGTCGTCGGGGCGTCGGGAACCCTCTTGACGCTCTTGATGGCCAAAGCGATGAATCGCCCGATCCGCAACGTCCTCTTTGCCCCGATCACCGGCGAAGCTGCGGAGCACGAGCCTGGTAGCGTCACGGGACGGTTGAAGACGTACGCCCCCACCGACGCCGCTGCGGCGCTCCGTTACGCGCAACAGGTGGTGATCGTGCCGGGTTACGGTATGGCGGTTGCCGGTGCGCAACACAAAGTCTGGGAGATGGCACAACTTCTCGAAGAAGCGGGGGTTACGGTGAAGTTTGCGATCCACCCGGTTGCCGGCCGCATGCCGGGCCATATGAATGTATTGCTTGCCGAAGCCGGGGTGCCCTACGAAAAGATTTTCGATTTGGACGAGATCAACGGGGAGTTTCCGCAAACCGACGTCGTGCTCGTGATCGGCGCCAACGACGTCGTGAATCCAGCCGCGCGCACCAACCCGTCGAGTCCGATCTACGGGATGCCGATCCTCGATGTCGATCGGGCACGCGAAGTGATCGTGATCAAACGCGGACAGGGACGGGGGTATTCCGGAATCGAAAACGAACTCTTCTACCGTGACCATTGCCATTTGGTCTATGGCAACGCGCACGAGGTGGTTGCCGATATCATCGCGGAGTTGAAAACGATGGGATGAGGGCTTGGGTGGGCAAGCTCTCCCGGTGGTTCGGGACGGCGCTTGCGGGGTTGCTGCTTGCTGCGTCGGTACACGCGCAAAGCGACCGAAGCAGTGAGAAGGCGCCGTTCATCGGCGGCGAACGGGCCCAGGCGATGCGTAACGCGCCGTTTCAGGGTGTCGCGCAAACGAGCGCGGCACTCCAACGGCTTGCGCTGGACATGCAGCTTTTCGATTATTGCCAGAATCCGTTGCTCAGTGACGACGCATTGGCCCCTCTTTTGGCGGAAGCAGCTCGGTTGACCGGGGATGAACCGACCTGTACGGCGGTGATGGTACGGCTGGGGTATCTTCAGCATCGGCGCACGCAGCGCTGATTGCTGTGCGCACAGAAGGCCCGTCGTGTCTTTGGGGTGTGGGTGGCTGAAGCTGATGGGGCTTACGGGCGATTATGGGATGCTTGCGGACTCGCGGTTTGCCTGAGGGTCAGCGGCTTCGTACTCTCTTGCCAGGGACCAAATATCGGGCCTTGTTGGAAACGGCAGCCGAGCGCGGCCAGAAAATCGCGTTGTGCCGCGGTTGCAACGCCTTCGGCGATGACCGTAAAGCCCATCGCGTTACCGAATTGCAGTAACCCGTCGAGCAATTTTTCTACCCGTTCGTCGCGACCGATCTGCGTGACCCACGTTCCCGCAAGCTTGAGCGCATGAACAGGCAGGTGGGCAAGGAGCCCAAAGGCGCAAGCCCCTTGTCCCACGTGATCGACGACGATCCGTACCCCTTTTTCCCCCATTTCGAGCAGGTGCGCGCACTGGCGCGTGTCGAGTGCAGCAAACGCGGTTTCGTCGATTTCCAACATGAGCAGCGACCAAGGGAGCGACGCGGTCCGCCATACGGTTTTGATCTGGGTGAGGGTTTCGGGCTGTTGCAATTGCCGCGCGTCGAGGTTGAGTGCCAATGGGGTCTGCCATTGCCGCACCCAGGAAATCGCGTGTGTGAGCCATGCGGTCAGCCAGGCACGGTTTGCGGCTGTATCAAGAAGGAGTGGAGTGACGGTTTCCGCGTCGAGCGTACCGCGATGCGGGACGTGCCATCGTAAGACCCCTTCGGCGCCATTGAGCATGCCGGTGGCGACGTCGACGCACGGGGAAAGCCACAGGGTGAAGTCCTCCGGTGTCGCAGCAGCCAGTTGTTCCGTCAGCGAATGGGAATCTGGTGTGTTTTTTTCGGGTGCGGAAACGGTGTCGGTTGTACGGCGCCGTGAGGGGTTCCGATGTGTGGTAAACAGCAGCACGCGCCAACCTGGGGTGGGGCCGTGCAGGATACGTGCCCGCAACGGGTGGGGTTCGATGCCTTCGATCAGAGCCACTGGCGGTTCGTCCGCTTTCGGCCAATGCACCGTCGCCGCTTCGGTGATCGGTTGGTGCAACGGAAGCGGCGGTGTTGCCCAGCGTGTACGTGCCGCGGCATTGACCGCGACCAGCCGCTCAGTTTCGTCGAGGACCCAGATCGGTTCAGTGCTCGCAGCGGCGAGTTGGATCCAAAACGTTTCGGCAAGCGACGTACTGCGGTACTGTTCGTGAAGCAAGTCCGGTGCGATGAGGATCGCGTGCATCCCCGGACGGATGCGTGCCGCTGCGGTGAAGCGAAATACCTTTTTGCGTCCGTGCGGCAACGCCAACGTGATGCTTCCTTTGGTTTCATTTTGAATGAACCAACGTGCCCGGGCGTGCAAAAAAGCTTGGGGGGAGGGAAACAGGGATTCCAGAGGCGCTTGAATCAATTCACGGTAATTGCGTTCGAGCCACCGGCACGCGGCGCTGTTGACTTCCAAGATACGCTCATCGCTGACGATCAACAAACCTTCGTCGATGAGTTCCAGGAGCGCCAAATAGACGCCGATTTCGACCCCTTCGGAAAAATCGGGGCGGAACGGTTCGTTCGTTTCGGGCAGCGACACCATCGGGGAAAGGTCCAGGAACGACACGGACAGCATACCCGACAGAGCCGGAAATCGAAACGAAGAAAAACGGGTCTTTCTCAGGCGATTTTTGCAGCGACTCAAGCTTCGGCCGACTCACGGCGACCAGAGCCCCCGAGCAAAACCGGGACGGGGTCGCGGCGGCGTCCCCCCCAGAGCGCTTCCATCGTCTGCCAGTCGAAAGGTTGCGTAGGGTCTCCTGCATCCGTTCGTTGTTGAGCCCCTCGCCACGTTGCTGGAATTTCGTCGCGGACCACCGTTGGCATCGCGTCGCTTTCCACCGCCATTTGGACCTTCGGGGAACGGCGGTCTCGCACCCGTTCCCGTTTTTCGGGACGTGCCGGGGCTGCAGGGGACTCCCATTTCTCTCCTGGGATTTTCTGTTTCAGAAGCTTTTCGATCGCTTCCAATCGCTCCTCTTCGCTGGGGTCGACCAGCGAGATCGCGATTCCCGTGTGACCAGCACGGCCGGTTCGGCCAACCCGGTGGATGTAATCTTCTGGATTGGGCGGAAGCGCAAAATTGACGACGAACGGCAGCCCTTCGATGTCGAGCCCGCGCGCGGCGACATCGGTCGCGACCAAGACGCGCAATTTGCCGTCACGAAACGCTTCGAGGGTTTCCAGACGTTGCTGCTGGCTCTTGTCGCCGTGGATCGCTTGGGCGTTGACTTTGTTGCGCTGTAAGAATGCCGTGAGTCTGCCGCACGCCACTTTGGTGTCGACGAAAACCAGTACTTGGCCCTCCCGGTCGTGCAACAGCTGCAGGAGCGCGTGGCGTTTTTGCTCTTGGGCGACCCAGAAGACCTTGTGTTCGATGGTTTCGCTCACCGTATTGCGGCGGGCGACCTCGACGGTAACGGGGTCGTGGAGCCACTGTTCCGCCAATTTGCGGATCGCGGGTGAAAAGGTGGCAGAAAAAAGGGCTGTTTGGCGGGTTGCGGGCAGATGCTCGACGATGCGGCGAATATCGGGGAGAAATCCCATGTCGAGCATGCGGTCTGCTTCGTCGAACACCAGGAACGCCACCTGATTGAGGCGAACCGTTTTCTGTTCCAGATGGTCGAGGAGTCGTCCCGGCGTGGCGATCACGATCTCCACTCCTTGGCGCAGCGCTTCGGCTTGCGCCTTGAAGTCGACGCCTCCGAAAATCGCGGTGCTTCTGAGCGGCAGGTATTTTCCGTACTGGGCAACCGCTTCGGCAACCTGAAGGACCAGCTCTCGCGTGGGCGCCAGTATGAGCGCGCGGGTCGGGTGGCGCGCCGGGCTGGGTGAGCGGTTGGCGAAGGGTGCAAGGCGCTCCAAAATGGGCAGTGTGAAGCTTGCTGTTTTGCCCGTTCCCGTTTGGGCGGCGCCCAGCAAGTCGCGCCCCGCGAGCAACACCGGGATCGCTTTCGCTTGGATTGGCGTGGGTTCTTCGTAGCCCAATTCTTCAACTGCGCGCAGCAGTTCGGGTCTCAGCCCCAAGTCAGCAAAACGCATGCAAGCAGCCGCTCCTTCGCAGCGAGCCAATGTCCAGTTGCCATTATACCGATAAGGTACAATCGTTCATGACAATACGGTAACGAAAAGAGGGATTCAAGATGGAATACCGCCAGTTGGGCAACAGCGACCTCACCGTTTCGGCCATTTGTCTCGGGACGATGACCTTTGGCGAGCAAAACGACGAAAAAGAAGCGCACGCGCAGCTCGATTGGGCGCTCGCGCACGGGATCAACTTCATCGATACCGCGGAGATGTACCCCGTGCCGCCGCGGGCTGAAACGTACGGAGAGACGGAGCGAATCATCGGCAACTGGTTGAAACGGCAAGATCGCAGCAAAGTGGTACTGGCGACCAAAGCCGCCGGGCCTGCGCGAAGCCTCAACTGGATTCGCGGAGGTCCCAAGGCGTTCGACGAAGCGAATCTTCAGGCGGCGATCGACGGTAGTCTCAAACGGTTGCAAACCGACTATATCGATCTCTACCAGTTGCATTGGCCCGAACGCAACCAACCGATGTTTGGCGAATGGCGGTTCGACCCGAAGAAGGAGCGGCCTTTCACGCCGCTCATGAAGCAACTGGAAGCGCTCGCCAAATTGGTCGAAGCCGGAAAGGTGCGCTATGTCGGCGTTTCGAACGAGCACCCGTGGGGGGTGATGACGTTCGTTCAGCTGGCACAACAGTTCGGGTTGCCGCGGATCGTCTCGATCCAAAATGCGTTTAGCCTGCTCAACCGCACCTTCGAAGGGGGCTTAGCGGAGGTGTGTTGGCGCGAATCGGTGTCGCTGCTTGCCTATTCGCCGCTCGCTTTTGGCCACCTCACTGGGAAGTACCTCAAAGATCCCAATGCGTCCGGGCGGCTGACCCGTTTCCCCAATTTTGGACAACGATATACCAAACCCAACGTCCGCCCGGCGGTGGAAGCGTACGCTGCGCTTGCCGAAGCGTGGGGGATGAGCCCGGCAACGCTTGCGCTCAGTTGGTGTTACCACCATCCGCTCGTCACCAGCACGATCATCGGCGCCACGTCGCTTGCGCAACTGGAAGCGAACGTCCGCGCTTGGGAGACCAAACTCACGGACGAACAGCTGAGCGCGATCGACGCGGTGCATTTGCGTTACACCAACCCCGCGCCGTAAGCGGACGTCGTCAATGCCCGCCGCCTGCAGCGGCAGGGGCGGGTGCAGACGCGTTCTGTCCGTTTGCAGGGCGCGCAAGCGATGGGATCAATGGCTCGTTGCGTTCCAAAGGCTTGGCGGTGACTTGCGGCTCGTTCGGGACGAGTTGTGCCGGAACGGTAGGGAGCTCTTTTTCCAGCATATATTCGTTCATCTCCCGCCATCCCTCGTAGATCGCGGCTTTCTCCAAGTCGGGGTGCAGGTAGTAGCAATCTTCGAGCGAACGTCCGGAATGACGGCATGCCGCGCCAATCGCTTTCGCCTCGGCCTTGGCTTTGTTGGGGTTGGGAATTTCCAGCGCGTCGTAGAGCGCGTCGCAGCCGGTCAAGGCAAGCACGCTGGCAAGAACGAGAAGAAATTTCGGAGACATGGGCAACCTTCCGAACCGATTTGGCCAGAAGGTTATCATAATTGGTGGTGCCCAGGAGAGGACTCGAACCTCCACGCCTTGCGGCACTAGAACCTGAATCTAGCGCGTCTACCAATTCCGCCACCTGGGCAGGCAACGAAGTACGCTATTATACTAAGTGTAGGCCAGCTGTCAAGGCGCTGGCATGCAGTGACAAATTGTGGATACGAATGAGTAAACGATGACCGAGAAAAGAAAAAAAACTTCGCTTTCGCGACGTTCCCGTAACCGAAAAGCGCGTGACAACGGGGTGAAACCGTCCCGCACGCCTGAACGTACCCGTGATGGCCGTGATGCTCAGGCTCTTCATCGAACAAAACGGCTTGCGGCAACCCAAGAAGCGGCGCGCGCGGCACCGCTTGACGTCGACCGTTTGGCCGAGATTGCCGCAGCACTTCCCCCCAAACGGCGTGCAGACCCCTATTTGGCACGCGAAGTGTTGCGCTACGGCGACAATCCACTTCCCAGCCGTGAATACATCATCGAGACGTTGGAGCGCGCTGGACGGCCGCTCAAAATGGCTGAGTTAGCGAACGAACTCGAAATCCGTCCGTTTGAACTCGCGCTCTTCGAACGCCGCGTCACGGCGATGGAGCGCGACGGCCAAATCCTGACCAACAGGCGAGGTGCCCTGATCCTGCCAGAGAAAGCTGCGCTCATCCGCGGCCGTGTCCAGGGCCATCCCGACGGATTCGGTTTCGTGATCCCGGATGACGGTGGTCCCGACATCTTCTTGGGGCCCAAGGAGATGCGTGAGGTCTTGCACGGCGATCGTGTCATGGTGCGGGTCACGGGTCGTGACCCACGGGGGCGGCCCGAAGGCAAAATCGTCGAGGTGCTCGAACGGCGAACCACGCGGGTCGTAGGGCGCGTGATCGTCGAGCACGGCGTGATGCTGGTAGCGCCAGAGGATAAGCGCATCGCGCAAGATATTTTGATCGCGCCCGAAGTCGGTCGGCGATCGCGAAAACCCAAAGCAGCACCGGGAGACGTCGTCGTTGTCGAGATTGTCGAACCTCCCAGCAAATACGCGCAACCAATCGGCAAGATCGTCGAGGTGTTGGGGCGATACGACGATCCGGGAATGGAGATCGAGATCGCACTGCGCAAATTCGATCTGCCTTTCGTCTGGAGTTCGGCGGCCAAGGCGCAGACGCGGCGATTGCCCGATGCGGTTCGTCCCCATGACCAGAAAGGCCGCGAGGATTTGCGCCATCTGCCGTTCGTCACGATCGACGGCGAAAACGCCAAAGACTTCGACGACGCGGTCTTCTGCGAACGGGTGGGGAGAGGGTTTCGGCTCCTGGTTGCGATCGCCGACGTCGCGCACTATGTGAAACCGGAAACGCCGCTTGACCAAGAGGCTTACGAGCGAGGGAATTCGGTCTATTTTCCTCGTCGCGTAATTCCGATGTTGCCAGAAAAGCTCAGCAATGGGCTCTGTTCGTTGGTGCCGCGCGAAGACCGATTGGCAATGGTCTGCGAGATGTTCGTGTCGCCACGTGGCAAAGTGGAGCGCTACCGCTTCTTCCCTGCGGTGATCCATTCGCATGCCCGCTTGACCTACACGATCGTTGCCAAAGCGCTTTACGAAGGGGACAAAACGGCGCGCGAAACGGTCGCCGATTTGCTGCCCCATTTGGAAACGCTCGACGCGGTCTTTCGGGTACTGCTTGCAGCGCGCAAGCGGCGCGGTGCGATCGAATTCGAAACCACCGAAGTGGAGTTTCTCTTCGACGACAACGGCAAGATTCGTGGCGTCAAACCGGTGGTGCGTAACGACGCGCACCGGCTCATCGAAGAGTGTATGCTCGCCGCGAACGTCTGTGCGTCACAATTCTTGGCCGAGCACGAACACCCCACGCTCTATCGCGTCCATGAACCACCTGACCCGGAAAAAATTGCCAAACTGCGTGAATTTCTGGCGGGATTTGGCATCGAGCTTCCGGGCGGGGACGAGCCGTCACCGAAAGACTTTACCCGGGTACTGGAAAAGATCGAAGGCCGGCCGGATGCGCCGCTCTTGCAGATGGTGATGCTGCGTTCGCTCAAACAGGCGCGTTATGCACCGGACAATGCCGGCCATTTCGGCTTGGCTTATCCCTGCTATACCCACTTCACTTCGCCGATTCGCCGCTACCCCGATCTGCTCGTGCACCGCGCGATCAAAGCAGTGCTTGCGGGCAGCCAATACACCCCAAGTCGACCGTGGGAAGAGATCGGTGCGCATTGCTCGATGACCGAACGGCGTGCGGACGAGGCAACGCGCGAGGTGATGAACTGGCTCAAGTGCTACTACATGCAGGAGCACATCGGGGAGGTTTATACCGGTACCGTTTCGGCTGTCGTTCCGTTCGGGCTCTTCGTCACACTGGACGAAGTCTTCGTCGAAGGGTTGGTCCATATTTCCGATCTTGGCGCCGACTACTTCCAGTACGACGAAGTGGGTCATGCGCTCGTTGGCGAACGGACGAAGGTTCGCTACCGTTTGGCCGATCGCGTCAAAGTGCAGGTGGCACGGGCCGATCTGGCGACGAGCAAAATCGATTTTCACCTCATCGAGCGACTGGAGGGCGACGCGTGAAGGCGCGCAGCGATCGGGAAACTGCGCTGGTGTACGGCTGGCACAGCGTGACGACGATGCTGCGTGTCGCGCCGCAACGCATCGTGCAACTCCATGTGGCAGTGGAGCGCAAAAGCGATGCGCGTGTGCAAGGCCTGATCCAGAAAGCCGAGGCGGCTTCTGTCCCGGTGGTGTGGGTCGAGCGGTCGTTTCTGACGAAGTGGATCGGACACGGCCGCCATCAAGGCGTGGTGGCAACCCTCAACCCAGATGCTCGGACGGTCACGCTCGAAGCGGTGCTGCCCAACAGCATGGAGTACCCCAATCCGGCGGCGCGCCAGCTGCTGACGCCGCCGCTCTACCTGGTGCTCGATGGTGTGACCGACCCGCACAACCTGGGGGCCTGCCTGCGCACCGCCGACGCGACGGGCGTGCGCGCGGTGATCGTTCCCAAAGATCGTTCGGTGGGGATCACGCCTGTGGTGCGCAAAGTCGCGAGCGGCGCTGCCGAAACCGTGCCGGTCGTTTTCGTGACCAATCTGGCGCGAGCGCTCGAGCAGCTCAAAGCCTCGGGCGTTTGGGTCGTCGGATTGGCGGGCGAGGGTGACCGGTGGCTCGCAACCTGCGATCTTTCCGGTCCCTTGGCGCTCGTAATGGGTGCCGAAGGCGAGGGGCTGCGACCGCTCACACGCGCGCATTGCGATTTCTTAGCGCGGCTGCCGATGCTTGGTGTCGTCGAAAGTCTTAACGTTTCCGTTGCCGCAGGGGTTGCCCTCTACGAAGTCGTGCGCCGCCGCTTCGACAGGGTTTAAGGCGTCGCGTCCTCCTTTGCGCTGCGTCATTCCAAGGCCGTCGCGTGACGGCCTTCTTTTTTACTATTGACAATAATGATTCTCATTATCTATAATGTTCTTGAAACAAGCATGAGGGAATGAGCGCAGTGGCAAATCAAGCACGGACGGGTGCCGAACGGGTTTCGCAATGGCTCACCCTTATCTCAGCGGTGGTTGCGGTAACGCTGTCTGTTTTGGATTGGCTCTACTGGGGGCGCTAATGGCCGAGAGCGGGTGCGTGAAAAGAGCGATTACGGAGCGGATGGTGCAAGCCGCAGCGTCGCTTGAACCCCATTTTGCACCTGAGGTTCTTTTTGCTGCGGTGATCGAAGGAGTACCTGCGGTCGAATATCAGCCCATTGTCCGTTTGGAAGATGGCGCAATCATTGGGTACGAAGCTTTGGCTCGGTTTTCGGCATGGGGTCGGGCAATTCCGCCAGATCAGCTTTTTGCGGCGCTACATTGCAATCCGATGCTGCTTCACTACGCCGAATGGAAGTGCAAGGCGATCCAGTTGGCGTTGGCACCCAAAAACGGGCTTCTGTTCCTCAATTTAGAGCCCGACGCGTGGCATCAGGGGCAATGCGGAAACTGGGTCGATCCCTATCTCGAATTGTTCGCTGCGGCGCGCGAACGGTTGGTGGTCGAAATTGACGAAAGTTGCCATCTTCATGCTGCAACCATCTCCGGAACCCTTGCCGAACGGTTGGCTGAACGGGGCATTGCGGTTGCCATTGACGATTTGACCCCAACGCACGGCATCGCATTGCGATCGCTCTACCAATACGCGGCATTTCTCAAATTCGATCGCGCCTTTCTGAAGGAGGGGAGCAAACGCAACCCTTTTTTCGAACATCTTTTCGCTGCGGCAAAAGAGAGTGGGGCCACATTGGTATTGGAAGGTGTCGAACGGGCGGAAGATCTTTCGTTTGCGGCGGCGCTCGGTTTCGATTGCGTCCAAGGATTCTATTTCGCCGATCGGATCGTTCGAAAACAGGGAACGACCCAGCTTTGGCGACGGTTGTGGCGTGAGCGCCGCGCGTGCACGGGCTGTCAGATGACGTGTGCGGTACGTGATGAGGAGGTGATAGGTGGATAGACCCACTGCGTCCCTGCCGATGAGCAGCGTCGTGGTCGGGATACGAAAAGGGCGCAAGCGGCTCTGGGAGTTGGAGGAAAAGCTCCTTTGTCCCGTGATTGGTTCCTGCCTGACCGTGGCCGAGGTGGCAAAGCTGTTGAAGCGTTTTGACTACGTCAGTGGCAAAGCGCGTGCATTCGAAGTGCATGTGACGGCGGTTGGTCTTGCGAAGACGCGTAACGAGGTCAGTGAACGATTGCATCGGCGGCTGGACGAGAAGTGGCGTGTTGCGCTGACTCAGGTTGCGCAAATCAAAGATGACGAAGCATTGCGCACGTACTGGACCGAATCGTTTGCGCGCGGAGAAGTGGCGGGCGCCTTTTGGGCCGTCGTGACGCACCCATTGGTGACGTCAGAATTGGCTCATAGCTGTTACGAAGACCTTCATATGCTTTCTCATCAAATCGGCGCTGGCCTGGCTGCAGATGTGCGCAGACTCAAATGGCTCGAGGAGGAACGGACCCGTCTTGTGCAAGAAAACCAAAAACTGCAGGCGCGTGTCCATGATCTTTCCCAACAGCTGGGCGAGCGGACTCAAGCCATGCTGAATCTCAAGGCACAGTTCGACCGCGCAGAAGAAGCACGAGAACGGTTGGTGCAAAAGTGGCGTGCCGAATGTGAAATGCTTCGTGACGCGGCAGAAGAAGGTGGTAAGGCGCTGGCGCGAATCGAATCGCTCAAAGCTCGTGTCGAGACCCTGGAGTCCGAACTGGTAGCGGCATTGCGTGATCGAGATTTTTGGCGCGAAGAGTTGGAGGCGATACGCAGGGAACACGCGGCGCTTGAACAGCTGTGGGTGTCGCAACAAGTCGAATCGGTGTCGACGGCGTATTGCGCGAACGAGACGGAATGTGACGCATGCCAATATCGGTACCGATGCGTTTTGTGCGTTGGCGGACGTACGAATTTGGCGCCACATCTTCGCGATTTTGCGAAACGTTTCGGGCTGGAAGTGCGTTTTCACGACGGCGGATTGGAAGACGCGCTCCAGCGCTTACCAGAGCAGCTCAAGGGCGTCGATGCCGTCGTCGTTACGGTTGGAGCGGTATCTCACCAAGCTTACTACCGTGTCAAGCATTTCTGCAAACAATCGGGAAAGCCATGCTTGTTGATCCGAAATGCCAGTATGGGAGGGTTCGCCGTTGCGATCCAGTCCTTGATGCAGGGGGAAGTTGAGCTTGCATCCCAGGGGTTGCCTGCGGTCAAAAGACTGACGAACTGAGGAGATTGCGGTGTACGCTTGCATCTGTTTCGCAGTGAAAGAGCGTGAGGTACGCGAAGCGGTATCGAAGGGCGTGGTGCGCATGAGCGATTTGTGCACCAAGCTCGGTATTGGAACGAGGTGTGGGCGTTGCGTTTGTGCGCTCCGCGAAATTGTCCGTGAAGAAACTAAGGGAATAAAGGAGATTACGATTGGTGATCGCGAAAAAGCGATCGATGATCGATTCTTGCAGAAAGGATGTGGTTGTGCTACGCTAAATGAAGTGAAATCGCACAAGGAATGGATTTATGAAAGGTGATCCGAAAGTACTCCAGCTTCTCAATGACGCGTTGAAGAACGAATTGACGGCGGTCAATCAGTATTTTCTTCATGCGCGGATGTATCAGAACTGGGGCTATCATGCGCTCGCAGAGGTAGAGTATCGCGAGTCCATTGAAGAGATGAAACACGCGGATCGTTTGATTCAACGTATCCTCTTTTTGGAAGGGTTGCCCAATTTGCAAGATCTGGGGCGGCTGAGGATCGGGGAGAACGTGCCGGAGTGTCTCAAAGCAGATCGGGCGTTAGAAGAAGCTGCGATAGCACAATTGCGCGGTGCAATCGCTTACTGTGAGTCGGTGCGTGATTTCGTTTCGCGTGATCTGCTGAGTGATCTGCTCGATGATTCGGAAGAACATTATGATTGGGCGGATACCCAGTTGGAATTGATCGAATCGCTCGGGCTGCAGAACTACCTGCAAAGTGCGATGGGAAAGGTTGATTCCTAATTTTTTTATTTGCATAAATTATTGATTTTGACAATCGTTATCGTTATGTGTTAGATCTGTGATGTTAAAAAGGAGTTAACAATGAAAAACCGCGTTTTCGCTGCGGTACTTGGCGTGAGTTTGGCTTTGGGCAGTTTTGCGCTTACAGCGGCTGAGCCGCAAGGGCGCACGGCGCACCGTGAAGTGTCGATCCCGGCTACGGCCTCAGCAGCGTGGGAAATCTTGCGCCAAGACGGGGCTGAGCTGAAACGCTATCTTGAGAAGGAGACGTTGACCCCGATGGATCTCCATGAGATCCACATGCTTTCCTACTCATTGGAGGTTGCTGTTCATCGCTTGCGCTCCGAGTGGGAGCAGATCGCGAACGATCTGGAAGAGATGCACCTCAACAGTGAGTCGGGCAATGCCGAAAAAACACGGCAACACGGTCAGGTTTTCCTCGACGCGGTCTCACGCGTTCAGGGTTGTAAAGAATAAAGAATAAATTTTGACTGTAAGGAGTGTGAAATGTACGGTTCTCGTTGGCGGCAGGTTGTCGCAGCAGCCGGTTTGATGGCCACTGGATTGGCGTTTGCAGAAGCCCCGATGAGCGTTGACGATGCTGGCACGATGGATGCCGGTGGGAAAAAGGCCGAAGCGGGGTGGAGCAAAGCGGGCGACGTGCGCGCGTGGGAGGTTGCGGCGGGTTTTTCGCCAGCAGAACATTGGGAGATTGGTGTCGCGTGGGATCGAGAGAAGGACCACCAATCGCGCGAACGAGATCGCGGTGGCTCACTTTCCGTGAAATGGGTGCCTGTCCAAACCGACGCGGGCTGGTCGGTTGGCGCGCTCTTCGATCTGGGACATCGGCAGTGGCGGTCGCCCGCAACGGACGAAAAGGATACCTATCAAACGATGAGTGCCTTGGGGTTGGCAACGTACCGTGCCAACGCCCACGTCCTCCATCTTAACGCCGGTGTGGCGCGGGATACGCAAAGCGACGAGAATACCGCACTTTGGGGGCTGGGGTACGAATACGAGCTATCTGACACCGTGGCGCTGCTCGCGCAATATTATGGTGAGGAAGGAAGCAGCCCGACGCGTGGCGTAGGAGTGCGCTGGACCGTTGCCGAAGGGATGAAGGTCGGTGTAATGGTCGATCGTACCACTGGGCGCGACCGCGAAACGGCGGTCGCGCTCAGCTGGGCATGGGAATTCTAAGCGCAGCCAAAAGCTGTCATCAAGAAGACGGCGCGGTGGGGGATGAGGGAATTCCCCGCAGCGCCGCAAGCGCTTCTGGAGCCACGGAACGTAAGTGAAGATCGCGTTGCGGGAACGGAATTTCGATTCCGTTTTCGCGAAACGCTTTGTCGATCGCCAGCGCCAGCTCGGTGTGCGTCTGCACCCGAACGCCGATATCCGCGACGAAACAGCGCAGTTCGAAGTCGATGCTGCTCGCGCCGTATTGGATGAACGCGACGCCGGGTTCCGGATCTTTGAGGATGTTCGGGTTCGCGTGCGCGACGTCGAGCAGGACGCGACGCACCTTGTCGAGATCGCTACCGTACGCAACCCCAACCGGAATGACGATGCGCGATTGCAGGTCAGAAAGCGTCCAGTTGGTGACGTTCCCGGTGATGATCGTCTTGTTGGGAATGAGCACTTCCTGTTTGTCCCACGTTTCGATCACGGTAGCACGGATCGTCATCCGTTTTATTTTGCCGCTGATCCCTTGGACCGTGACGATGTCCCCGACTCGGATGGGGCGTTCGAAAAGGATGATCAATCCAGAGACGAAATTGGCGACGATCTCTTGCAAACCGAACCCCAGACCGACCGACAACGCGGCAACCAGCCATTGAAGTTTTGACCAGGACATGCCAAGCTGACTCAAAATCCAAACCACGCCCACCGTGATGAGCAGGTAGCGAAAGAGCGTGACGATTGCATATTTGGCGCCATCGTCGAGTCGACGGGTTTGCGCGAGCAACAACTCGAGCAAAGTGGGTGCGTTGCGGGTGAGTAGCGTCAAGACGAAGAGTGCCACCAAGGTAAAGAGCAAATCGGCAACCGTTACGGTGAGGGTCAACGTCTCGTTGCCACTCACTTCTTGATAACGCCACAACACCCACTCATCGAGCTGCGTCAATGCCGGTAACAGCGGCGCCCAGAACCAAAGGAGCAGCGCACCCAGTGTGAGCCAAGCGCTCCAGCGCACGATCCGTTGCAATTGACGACTACCGCTTTCGATTTCGCGGTTCGTCTCCGCCAGGCGTTTTTGCTGCTCTTGGTCCGAGAGCGCTTCCGTAGCGTCCGCCCGGGCTTCGCGCATTTTGCGCTGCGCAATGGTGCGCCACCGATCATCGAGGATCGCGCGCATGAGGTCGTAACCCAGCGCAACGCTCAAAAGTGCCCAGAGCGAACGCCAGTACGCGATGAGGACGGCCTCTGCGGTATAGAGATAACCGATCACCAGCAGTACGGTGCCCGCCAAGGGCGGCAGCAAAAGGACGAGCCACAGCATCCGTCGGCTGAGCGGGCGGAGCCGGGGAAAGAGGTCGGCGCGTTTCGTGGGGTGGAAAAACCAGGCGAAAAAGAGCGTCAACCACAGGGCTCCCATCAAAAGTGCCGTTCGTAACGGCGTGCCCGATTCCTCATGCGGGGGGAGCGCATACAGATAAGTGACGAGCGTTGCGATGAGCGCGGTAATCCAGACAAACAGAAGAAGGCTGCGCCGAATCCGTAATGCGCTGGTTTCTGGAACGAGATAGCGGTATTGCAGTAGCCCTCCGTGGTCGGTGAGCACGATGCGCCAAAAGTGCAAATTCCACCAGAGGAACGCGGTTTGGGCGAGCGCTTCGCCCAACGCGGGAAGGGAAGTACCCGGTGCGTGGCGCACCAGTTGCGCTAGGAAGAGAAGAAAGAGCGGAAAGCCTGCCGCTTGGAGCGCGGAGAGCAGCAGCAACGCAACCGTGGCGCGGCTTCCGGAGGCGTTTCTGGGGAACGTTTTGGGTAGGATCTGGGTGCATTGTCGCTTCAACGAGCGCAGAGAAAACCACCAGACCAACCACAGGACGAAAGGGATCGCTGCGGCGAATAATCCGTCCTGCCACGAGGAGGCCAGCTTAGGGAGTTCTTTGAGAAGCGGCAGCGTGAGCGTGACGATCGCACCCAGTTCATTTTGGGCTACCGACCACCACGGAAGGGCCGATTTCGCCCACAAGAGAAACCCTTGAAGGGTGGCGAGTGCCTCTTGGCTGAAGCGATCTGCCGCGGCTGTGGTCGCTTCCAGGTCGGAAGCCGTTTGGGTGATGGTGTTGCGCAACGCCGCAATCCGTGCCAGCGTCGCCTGCCGTTCCTCAAGGAGACGCTGAAAAGCTTGTCGCGCAGCGTTTTGCTCTTCTGGCGGCAACTGCGCAATGCGCGCTTCGACCGCTTGCGCAAAAGTGGTATGGCGTTGCTGCGCCTGTACCAGTTCGATCTCGATCTGCTGCCATTCGTTGAGGGCGTCGTTCGCCGTGCGGGCCATCTGTGCCAATTCATTGCGCCACTCGGTGAGCGCATTGCGCAGTTCGATCAGTTGAAAACCCAGAAGCGGTGTCAAACCGTGTGTTTTGGCGCGGGTTTCCAATCGCTTCAGTTGCTGCTGGAATGCTTCCAGTTTTTTTTGCGTTTGCTCTTGAGACTGTTTGAGCGCGTCGATTTTTTGGTTGATCTGTGTCAGGATTGCTTTCAGAGCGTCGTTGCGCTCGGCAATCTGTTGCCAGAGGGGATCGTTTTGCCAGCGAGCTTGCGCTTCGCTCGATTTGGGCCGCAAACGGTCGATTTCGGCAAGCGCGGCTGTGGCGATTTCAAGCTGTTTCTCAACGATCTGAAGCCGCAGGGATCGGGCTTGGGTTTCCAACTTTTGAACCGTCTGCCACAACTGTTGCGCTTTTTCCCAACGCAATTGGAGCAGCTGGGCAATGGTTTGCACCGCTTGCGCGGTTCCCGGCGGCGGGTCGATTGGGCGGGTGAGTTCTGCGGGCGGATCGTTGGTCTGTCGCTCAAGCGCCGCTATCTCGTTTTCCCAACGCGATTTCTCGTTGAGCCACCTCTCTTCTGTGCGTTGTAACCACTCTGCGGCGGCTTCAGGTTGCTTTTGAACCACTTCGCGGTATTGTTGCGTCAGGTTAGGCGTGCTGGTGTGACGCAGCGTGGCCCATTGTTCGCGTGATGCAGCGATGCTTTGCTCCGCGATCTGCTGCCGCAATTGCAGATCCATTTCCAGTTTTTGCAGCGCGATCGCGCGATCCCGCAGTTTCAGGAGAAGCTCTTTCGCTCGGCCGGAAGCTGCGTCGCTTTGCAAGGCGCGGTCGATGAGCGAGATGGGGTCGCTCTCTTCCCCTGTGGTCGATGGCGCTGGTTGCGGCGTGCCGTTTTCTGCGGCCAGTGACGGCGTCAAATTGCCCAGCACCAAGACCAAGGTAAACAGAAGCATTACGGGGTGATGCCAGTTGGCGCGCATACTATCTCGCTGGTGTTCCAATGATGTCTTAAAATAGGGTAACACGAGCGCCACAATTTTGCCAGAGAGATGGTTCGCTGAGGGGAATACCATGATCGAGCTTCCGATTCGTTACGTCGAACCCGTTTTCCGTCCGCCGTCAGAAGCGAATTCGTTGATCCTGCCCGTGACCGATGGCTGCTCGTGGAATCGGTGCACTTTTTGTGAGATGTACACGGCGCCACAGAAGAAGTTCCGGGCGCGCAGCGAGGATGAGGTATTGGAAACGATTCGCCGTTGTGGCGAGACGGTCGGGCCGTACGTTCGCCGCGTCTTCTTGGCCGATGGTGATGCGATGGTGCTGCCCACGCGGCGGTTGGTGGCGATCCTAGAAGCGCTGAACGCCGCGTTCCCTAATCTGCAGCGCGTCTCCAGCTATTGTCTGCCCCGCAATCTGCGCAAGAAATCGGTTGCCGAGCTCAAATTACTGGCGGAACGAAAATTGACGCTCGTCTATGTCGGGGCCGAATCGGGTGACGATACGGTGTTGAAACGGGTCCAGAAAGGAGAAACCTTCGCGACTACCGAAGATGCGCTGCTCAAGCTTGCCGAAGCCGGCATACGTCGCTCGGTGATGTTTCTTTTAGGGCTGGGTGGCAAGCAACTTTGGGCGCAGCATATCGCGGCAAGCGCGGCGCTAGCGAACCGGACGCAGCCGGAATATCTTGCGACGCTGGTCGTCTCGTTCCCGCTGGGTAAGGACCGGTTTTTGGCGGCATGGCCCGATTGGGAAGCGCAGGATCTGGTGGGTTTGCTCAAAGAGATGCGGGCGCTTTTACAGCAACTCGAGCTCAAGCAGACGATCTTTCGTTCCGACCACGCGTCGAATTGGCTCGTGCTCAAGGGAACACTCAACAAGGACAAAGCGAAATTGCTGCAACAGGTCGAAGCGGCGATCAGAGATCCCGCGCATGCGCCGCTGCGGCCAGCGTGGGCAAGAGGGCTGTGATCGAAAAGCGAAGCAGCGGCACCGGGCGACGGACCCGTATCCTCAGGTAACTTGCCAAAATCCGGTGACGGTGGGTGAAAAGAAAAATGCACGAGGAAATGGTGGTGAGGGAGGGAATCGAACCCTCGACCTACGGGTTATGAATCCGTCGCTCTAACCGCCTGAGCTACCTCACCACCGTAGGGGATGCGGCGCATCCGAGAGTCTGATAATATAGCGGGTTCTTGCAGTTGTTGTCAACCCTTGGAGCGTCACCACTCATGAAAAGCGTCTTTATCCGAACCTTCGGTTGCCAGATGAACGAATACGACACCGAAAAGATGCTCGAACTGATGCGAGCCCAGTTCGGTGCGGAGGTCACGGATGATCCCGCGCAAGCCGATCTGATTTTGTTCAATACGTGCTCGGTACGCGAGAAGGCGCAGGAGAAAGTTTTTCATGAGTTGGGGCGCGTCAAAGCCCTGAAAAAACAGAAGCCGGGGTTGCTCATCGGGGTAGGCGGTTGCGTCGCCAGCCAGGAGGGAGAGGCGATCATCGCCCGTGCCCCATTCGTCGATCTGGTCTTTGGCCCTCAGACGCTCCACCGCTTGCCTGAACTGATCGCGCGCCGCCAACAGGAAGGGAAGCCGCAGGTCGATGTTTCGTTTCCCGAACAGGAAAAGTTCGACGCGCTTCCCGAGGCCAAGCGGCACGGCCCAACGGCGTTCGTTTCGATCATGGAAGGGTGCTCGAAGTATTGCACCTATTGCATCGTGCCCTATACCCGGGGGGACGAGTTTTACCGACCGCTCGAGGAGATCCTGGCCGAAGTGGCGACCCTTGCCGAACAAGGGGTGAAAGAGGTGACGCTCTTGGGGCAAAACGTCAATGCCTGGCACGCGCCGATCGCAGCCGGAAGCCGCGAGATCGCCGATTTTGCGTTTCTGCTCGAGTGCGTTGCGGAGATTCCGGGTATCGAACGGATTCGCTATACCACGTCACACCCTCGGGAAATGTCTCCCCGTTTGATTGCAGCGTATGAACGGATTCCCAAACTGGTCAGCCACTTGCATTTGCCGCTTCAAGCCGGTTCGGACCGTGTGCTCGCGGCGATGAAGCGCGGCTATACCGTTCTCGAATACAAGTCGATCGTGCGCAAACTCCGTGCTGTGCGGCCCGACCTTTCCCTTTCGTCCGATTTCATCGTCGGTTTCCCTGGTGAAACCGAGGCGGAGTTTCGCAAGACGCTCGCGATCGTCGAGGAGTTGGCGTTCGACACTTCGTTCAGCTTCGTCTTCAGTCCTCGGCCCGGTACGCCAGCGGCGGAAATGCCCGATCCCGTTCCGCTCGAAGTCAAACAAGGGTGGTTGCGTGAATTGCAAGCGAAAATCGACGCACAGGCCCGCGCCTACAGTGAAGCGATGGTAGGAACCGTGCAGCGGGTGCTCGTCGAAGGGCCATCGAAGAAGGATCCGAACGAACTTTCTGGGCGGACCGACAACAACCGTGTGGTCAATTTCCCTGCGCCGGCTCGTCTCATCGGGCAGTTTGTCGATGTCCGGATCACGCAGGCGCTACCCCACAGCTTGCGGGGTGAAGTGTTGGTGCGGGAGTCGGTTGCGTGATGGTCGAGCTCCATTGGCAGGCGCAGCCAGAGGACAACGTCCGACTCTCGAATCTCTGTGGAACGCTCGATGCCAACCTCCGTCAATTGGAGACGGCGTTCGACGTGGTCATCCTGCGCCGCAGTCACGACTTTCGCGTTCAGGGCAATGCCGAGACGGTACGGCTCGTCCGTACGGCGCTCGAACGGCTGTGGCAACGTGCCGGAAAAGCATTGACTTTGGACGACGTGCAACTGGCTTACGTCGAGACGCTCAACTGGCCGGATGAAGCGGAACCCCAAAGTGCGCCAACGCGCCGGACGCAAGCGGCGCCACGCGCCGAATCGGTGGAGCCCCCAACGGATTTTCCTCCGGAACGGACGGGCGAAGCCCCCGTACTGCGTAGCCGCAAAGGGCGCGTCATCGCGCGCACGCCACGTCAAGCGGCATATATCGAGGCGATACGTACGCACGACATCACCTTTGGCATTGGGCCCGCGGGTACCGGCAAAACCTTCCTGGCGGTGGCATGCGCGGTGGATGCGTTCGAACGCGAACAGGTCGAACGGATCATTTTGACGCGGCCTGCAGTGGAGGCTGGGGAGCGGTTGGGTTTTTTGCCCGGTGATTTGACCCAAAAGGTGGATCCCTACCTGCGGCCGCTTTACGATGCGCTCTACGATCTCATGGGATCGGAACGCGTTGCGAAGCTCTTTGAACGGGGTGCGATCGAGATCGCGCCGCTGGCGTTCATGCGGGGGCGCACGCTCAATCATGCCTTTGTCATTCTGGACGAAGCGCAGAACACTACGCCGGAACAGATGAAGATGTTTCTGACTCGCATCGGTATCGGGTCGAAAGCGGTGGTGACTGGCGACCTCACGCAGGTCGATTTGCCGCGTGGGGCCAAAAGTGGGCTTGCTGAGGCAGTCGAAGTGTTGGCCAACGTGCGCGGTTTGGCGTTTCAGCGGTTCGTGCGCGAAGATGTGGTGCGCCATCCGCTGGTGGCGCGCATCGTCGATGCGTACGAAGCGTTCGACGCGGCACGGCAGAGCGAAGCGCTTGGGGTGACGCGGTGAGAAAGCGCCTTTATCTTTCCTACCAGCGCGCAACCGAATGGCCGGTGCCGCCCCGGGCTTCGGTGTTGCGCTGGGCGCGCGCAGCGCTCCTATCGGGTACGATGCGGGTCACGGTGCGGTTCGTCGACGAAGCAGAAGGGCGGGCGTTGAACGCTGCGTACCGTCACAAGGACTATGCGACCAACGTGTTGTCGTTTCCCTACGATCCCGTTCCTGACGAAGCGCTGGGGATGACCATCGCGCACGGTGATTTGGTGTTGTGCGCGCCGGTACTTCATCGCGAAGCAGTGTCCCAGGGAAAAACCGTGGACGCCCATTGTGCCCATCTGGTCGTTCATGGTATGCTGCACTTGCAAGGATTCGACCACGAAACGGACGAGGAGGCCGAAGCGATGGAAGCGCTGGAGCGCCGCGTCCTTGCCCTTTTGGGGTTTCCCAATCCCTATCGCGACGTGAAATCATCGGTATGAGTGACCCGACTGAACCTTCGTCTACCAAGGGCCTTTGGGCCCGTCTCACGCACTTGTTTTCCTCCGAACCTGAAACCCGAGAAGAATTGCTGGAATTGTTGCGCTCCGCCTGCGAGCGCAATCTGCTCGACGCCGAAGCGCTTGCGATCATCGAGGGGGCGCTTGCGCTCTCCAACCTGACCGTGCGCGACGTGATGGTGCCGCGCAGCCAAATGGACGTGATCCGCGTCGACGCTTCGATCGAAGCGATCACGCGGTTGGTGGTAGAGACCAACCATTCCCGCTTCCCTGTGGTTGGGGAAGACAAAGACGACGTCTTGGGGATTTTCCTGGCCAAAGAGTTGTTGCGCTATTACGCGGGGGAGCCGTTCGACCTACGCGATAGCCTTCGGCCTGCGGTTTTCGTCCCGGAGTCGAAGCGGCTGGATATTTTGTTGCGCGAATTTCGCGTTCGTCGTAACCACATGGCGATCGTTGCCGACGAATATGGCGGCGTCGCAGGGTTGGTCACCATCGAAGACGTTTTGGAGCAGATCGTCGGCGAAATCGACGACGAATACGACTTCGAAGCAGAAGAGGATGCGATCGTCGCGGAACAGGACGGCTCGTTCCGAGTTCGTGCGGACTTGGAGTTGGCCGACTTCGATGAGGCGTTTGCCACGCGGTTCGACGAAACCGAAGAAGCCGATACCGTGGGAGGGTTGCTGATCCACCACTTGGGCCGTCTCCCCCACATCCATGAGACGATCACCTTGAACGGGTGGCGTTTCGAAGTGGTGCGCGCCGATGGTCGCCGCGTCTATTGGGTACGGGTGCACAAGCTTCAGGCACCGGAAGCCGAATCTGCTCAAGATGCGTAGCGTCTATCCCCTAACCCCTTGTGTGACTCCGTGAACCGTTCGTTCGCCATCCCCGCAGCGCTCTTGCACCGCCCATGGGTGCTTTGGCTGGTGTGCTGGAGTGTGGGGGGCGGCGTTGCGCTCTTTTCGTTTGCGCCGTTTGGCTGGTGGCCGTTGTTGATGGTGGGGCTCGCGTGGCTCTTCCGCACACTCGCACGCGCCGCGTACCTCCGGGACGCGGCTGCGGCAAGTGGGTTTTTCGCACACGGATATTTTACCGTCGGCCTTTCGTGGCTCGCTGTGGCGCTGGCGCGTTACGGCGGTTTGCCTTGGGGCGTTGCTGCGGTTGCGGTCGCGCTCCTAGCTGCCTATTTGGCGCTATGGTGGGCAATCGCAGGCGGTATTACCCATTGGTTGTGGCGTCGTCTGGGGACTGTGCGCGCGCTCGTTCCTGCCGCGTTGTGGACACTCGCCGAATGGGGGCGGGGCGGGTTGCTGACCGGATTCCCCTGGCTCATGCCGGGATTTGCCGCAGCGCACGACGCCGGACCGTTGGCGCTTTTCAACGGTTGGTTTCCGATCGTCGGTGCGCTCGGTGTGACCTTTCTGATGGTTGCGCTCGCCGCTGCTTGGGGAAACGCACCCCGGCGGCTGCAGACCTGGGGCATTACCTTTGGGGTTTGTGTAGCGGGGTGGGGTTTGGGGCAGATCGCATGGAGCGAACCGGCTGCGCCACCCGTCACCGTGAGTGTGATCCAGACGGTAGTGGCGCAAGACGAAAAGTGGGATACGCGGCGCTGGCAGACCCATTTCACGGAACTGACCCGCAAGGTTGCGCGGGCGAAGGGGGCGGTGGTCGTCACGCCGGAAACGGTGTTGCCCCTTTTCGAAAGCGACTTGCCGCAAACCTGGCGAGCGGCGCTTGTGGCTGCGTTCGCACAAGGCAACGACGCGCACGCACCGGATGCGTCGAACAGAACGTTGTTGCTCGGGCTCTTTCGCCGCGACGCTACGGGAATCCACAATGCGCTGACCACGCTCGACGGTCGGTGGCACTACGACAAGCGGCAGCTGGTACCCTTTGGCGAATTCGTCCCGCCAGGGTTTCACTGGTTTGTCCGCTGGCTGGCGATCCCGTTCGCCGACCAGGTGCCGGGTGTTGCGAATCCGTCGCTGGGGGCTTGGCAGCGGGCGCACTGGGCGGCGAACATTTGCTACGAAAGCGCGTTTGCCCGATGGGTGGTGCGTGATGTGCGCCGGGGGGCACAGATCTTAGTGAATGCCTCGAATTTTGCGTGGTACGGAAAAACCCACGGCCAATGGCAGCACGCACAGATTGGTCGCGCCCGTGCGCTCGAAACCGCACGCCCCTGGATTCAAGCGGTCAATGCGGGCGTGAGTGCCGTATTCGACGCACAGGGGCGTACGGTGGCGATCGCGGCGCCGTGGCGCGACGCGGTGCTCGATGCGGTGATCGTCCCACAACAGGGTTTGACTCCGTTCGTGCGCTGGGGGGGAGAGGCGAGCGTGGTGTTTTTGGCGTTGGCGCTCTTGGGGGCTGTGCTGTCGCGTCGCGGGCGTAACCGGGTTCGGTGCTAAAATTGCCAGATTACGTACTGGATTGCACCGAGACCGTGATGAACGTCCCGACATTTCAAGAGATCATCCTGCGGCTGCAGACCTTCTGGGCCAACGAAGGGTGTGTGTTGCTGCAACCCTACGATTTGGAAGTGGGCGCGGGAACGTCACACACCGCGACCTTCTTGCGCGCGATCGGGCCGGAGCCGTGGTACGCGGCGTACGTCCAGCCTTCGCGCCGTCCCAAGGATGGTCGCTATGGCGAAAACCCGAACCGGTTGCAGCACTATTACCAGTTTCAGGTCGTTCTCAAACCCAGCCCGCTCGATATCCAAGAGCGTTACTTGAGGAGCCTGGTAGCGCTTGGAATCGACCTGAAGCAGCACGATGTGCGCTTCGTCGAAGACGACTGGGAAAACCCGACCCTAGGGGCGTGGGGTTTGGGCTGGGAGGTCTGGCTCGACGGGATGGAGGTGACCCAATTCACCTACTTCCAGCAGGTCGGCGGACTGGACTGCAAGCCGGTCCTGGGCGAGATCACCTACGGTATCGAGCGTTTGGCGATGTACCTTCAGGGTGTGGAAAACGTCTACGATCTCCTCTGGTCGGTGACGCCGGATGGGCAGCGGATCACCTACGGCGACGTCTTTCACCAGAACGAGGTGGAGCAGTCCCGCTACAATTTCGAAGCGGCTAATGTGCCGCTGCTCTTCGAGTTTTTCAACCATTTCGAAGCAGAGGCGAAACGGCTGATGGAAGCGTCGCTTCCCTTGCCCGCATACGAAATGGTGCTCAAGGCCGCACATACGTTCAACTTGCTCGATGCCCGCGGGGCGATTTCCGTCACAGAACGGGCGGGGTATATCGGCCGGATTCGGGCGCTGGCGCGTGCCGTGGCACAAGCCTATTACCAGAGCCGCGAAGCGCTCGGATTCCCGTTGCTTGCGAAGGAGACGCCCCATGCAGCGTAACGCATTGCTCGTCGAACTGGTCACCGAGGAGTTGCCGCCGAAGGCGCTCGCCAAACTCGGCGAAATGTTCGCCCGTGGGGTCGTCGAACGGTTGCGCACCGCGGATCTGGTCACTGAAGATGCGGCATGGCGGTGGTTCGCCTCGCCGCGGCGGCTTGCGGTTTGGGTGGAAGCGGTTGCGGCAAAGGGTGCGGACCGCGAACAGCAAGTGCGCTTGATGCCCGTCACGGTCGCGTACGACAGCGACGGGCAACCCACCACTGCGCTCGTCAAACGGCTTGCCGCAAAAGGTCTGACCCCGGGTGAGGCACCGCTCTTTCGTGCCCATGACGGCAAACAAGAACAACTCTTTTTGCGGGAGACGGTGCCGGGAGCAGACCTGTTTGCGCAACTGGCCGAATGGGTGCATGCTGCGCTCGATGCCCTCCCGATCCCGAAACGGATGCGCTGGGGTTCGGGAGACGAGACATTCGTTCGTCCCGTACACCGTCTGGTGATGTTGTGGGGCGATCAAGTGGTTCCGGGAACCGTACTGGGGCTGGAGAGCGGTCGCGAAACGCTGGGCCACCGCTTCCTCAGTCGCGGCGCGATCCCCCTCGCGCACGCCGATGCGTACGAACCCACCTTGTTGGCCGAAGGAAAGGTGATCCCCGATTTTGCCGCACGGCGCGAGGCGATCGCGAAGATGTTGGCAGAAGCGGCACAGAAGGCGGGGGCGCATCTGCGCGACGACCCGGATCTTTTGGACGAAGTGACCGCACTCGTCGAATACCCCGCGGTTTATCTCGGCACATTCCCTGAAGCGTTTCTGGCCGTGCCGCCCGAATGCCTGATCCTCACGATGCGGACCAATCAGAAATATTTCCCGCTCTTCGATGCGGCAGACCGATTGACGAACCGTTTCCTGATCGTCTCGAACATGCGGATCGCGGACCCGAGCGCGATCATCCACGGTAACGAACGGGTGGTGCGCCCCCGTTTGGCCGATGCGCAGTTCTTCTTCGAACAAGACCGCAAAACGACGTTGGAGCGTCGCCTGCCTCGGCTTGCGGAGATCGTCTATCACAACCGCATCGGGACACTGGCGGAGCGGGTGGCACGTATCGAATCCCTGGCGGGCGAAATCGCCCATCGTTTGGGCGTCGATCCCGTTTTGCCGCAACGCGCGGCGCGGCTCGCCAAGTGCGACCTCGTCACCGAAATGGTGGGCGAATTCCCCGAATTGCAAGGGGTGATGGGGCGGTACTACGCATTGGCCGACGGCGAACCCCAGGAAGTAGCCGAAGCGATCGAAGATCACTACAAACCGCGTTTCGCTGGCGATGCGCTGCCGCGCCATCTGACCGGTACGATCGTCGCGCTCGCGGACAAACTCGACGCCCTTGCCGGCCTCTTTGCGTTGGGTGAAACCCCTACGGGCGAAAAAGATCCCTTTGCGTTGCGGCGCGCAGCACTTGGGATCTTGCGCATGGTGATCGAGCACCCCGTACCTTTGCCGTTCGATCCGCTTCTCGACGCGGCGTTCCAGCTGCAGCCGGAGGCAGTGCGCCGTGCGGCTGGGCAGCGCGACGTGGTCGCGGAAATGCGCGCATTCTGCGACGAGCGCTTGCGCCATTGGTTGCGGGAAAGGGGCCACGCACCGCTCATGGTCGACGCGGTGCTTGCGGTCACCCCACAACGTATCGATACGGTACCCGCGCGGTTGTCCGCTTTGACAGCATTTGCCGAGCGCCCAGAGGCGCAGCGGTTGGCGGCGGCGCGCAAGCGCGTGGTCAATCTGCTGAAGAAAGCGGAGCTTGCCCACGTCGACGTCGATGTCGCGCTCTTTGCCGAACCGGCCGAAAAAGCGCTCTTCGAAGCGCTCGTGCGGGTTGAACCCTACTTGGCGTCACACATCGACAACGAAGCGTTCGACGCGGCACTCACCACGCTGGTCGCATTGGCTGAACCGATCGATGCGTTCTTCGATTCCGTGATGGTGCTTACCGACGAACCGTTGCTGCGGATGAATCGGCTGGCGCTCTTGGCCCGTTTGCGTCGGGCGCTCGATCAGGTAGCAGATCTTTCGGTGCTTGCGGCATGAAGGTGATCGTGCTCGACCGGGATGGGGTGATCAACGAGCCGCGCAAACCCTTCTTGCGCGGCCCAGAGGACTGGGTGCCGCTTCCTGGGGCGATCGAGGCGATTTCGCTTTTGACCCAGTGGGGCTGGCGAGTGGTGCTCGCGATCAATCAATCGGTGATTGGCCGCGGCCTCATCACGGTCGACACGATGAACGCGATCCATGAACGGTTGATCAAACAGGCGGCGACCGAAGGGGGGCGGATTCACGCCATCTTCTTCTGTCCGCACGCAGCAGACGCCGACTGTGCCTGTCGGAAGCCCAAACCGGGGATGTTGCGCACGATCGCGCAACGTTTTGGTGTCGATATGGCGAAGGTGCCGGTGGTGGGGGACCGTCTGCGTGACCTCCGAGCGGCTGCGGCGATCGGGGCACAACCCTGGCTGGTGCGCACCGGCTTTGGCGCGGAAACGGAACGGGAAGCTGCGTCCGAACTGCCGCCCGGCACCCAGGTCGTCGATGATCTGCTCGCTGTCGCCAAAATGCTGATTGCCCAAGCATCGTCGCGGTAAAGGAAAGTCATGCGGTTCTCCTCCGTACCACGCCGCTTTCACTATCGTGCTCAGCCTGCGCCGCCGCCGCCCGATTTTCGCCCGGGGCGGCGCTCCTGCCCCAAATGGTGGGCAGCAGTGCGCTCCGCTTTTTTTCTCCTCTATCTTGCTGCGGTGACCGCGCCCTATTCGCTTTTTGCGCTGCTGGTTCGGCCGCTTTCGCCACAATGGCGCTACTACCTGATTTCCCGTTGGGCGGTGGTCATCAGCTGGGGCATTCGGTGGATACTGGGCATTCGCTGGCATTACGAAGGGCTTGCGCACTTCCCGCAGCAGCCCGCGGTGATCCTGACCAAACACCAGTCGGCGCTCGAAACGATCGTCCTGCCCGCAAAGCTCGCGCCGATGGTCTTCGTCTTCAAAAAAGAGTTGTTGCGCATCCCATTTTTTGGTTGGGGAATCGGCAGTTGCCCGATGATCCCAATCGACCGCAGCGCCGGGCGCGACGCCATCAAGCAGGTCGTTTCGATTGGTAAAGAACGGCTACGTCAGGGGTTCTACGTGACACTCTTTCCCGAAGGCACGCGGGTGGCGGTGGGGGCGACGCGACGCTACAAAGCCGGGGGGGCGAAACTCGCGGTCGAAGCGGGGGTGCCCGTGGTTCCGATCGCGCACAATGCTGGTGAGATGTGGGCACGCAACGCGTTCGTGCGCTACCCAGGTGACGTGCTTTTCGTGATCGGGCCAACCATCGAAACGGCCGGGAAAGACCCCGATACGGTCATCGCTGAGACCGAATCGTGGATCGAAAGCGAGATGCACCGCCGATTCCCTTGGCACTACTCCTCCTGATCGTGCTCGCTTGGCAAAGCGCACGAATTGTGCGATGATTGGAACGTTTGTTTGAAACGGACCATGCCGATGGCCAAAAACACCCGTGGATCGCAGCGTGCTCATGCGGTATCGGGAGAGGTCGATACGCGTGAACGCATTCTCAACGTCGCGGAAACCCTTTTTGCCGAACACGGTTTCGACGGGGCGTCGATGCGGATGATCACCGCTGCGGCGGGCGTCAATTTGGCTGCGGTCAATTACCATTTCGGCAGCAAAGAGAAATTGATCGAGGAGATTTTTCGCCGTCGTCTGGTTTGGCTCAACGAGTTGCGTCGGCAGCGCCTCGACCAGCTGCAGCTAGAGGCGGAAAAGCTTGGCAAGAGCGTTCGCCCCAGCCGCATCCTCGAAGCCTTTTTCGGTTCCCTTTTCGATTTGGCGCGTGAGCCGGGCGGCGAAGCGTTCCTTCGCCTATTGGGGCGCACGCTCACCGACCCGTCGTCGTTCGTGCGCCGCGTGCTTGCTGCCGAATATGGTGACGTTGACGTACTTGAGCGGTATCTCCAAGCGCTCTACGCAAGCGTTCCGGATGTGCCGCACGAAGAGATCCTCTGGCGCTTTCACTTCATGCTGGGGGCGGTATCGTACGCGATCGCGGGTGTCGATGCGCTGCAACTCTTTGCTGGCGAACATTTTGACGACCGCAACCTCGATCACCTACGCGAACGGTTGATCAGCTTCCTGATCGGTGGGCTGCGCGCGCCGCTGCCGCAATTTTCCGATTGAAATTCAGTCATTCAAGGGGTGGCCGCTCTGCGATCGTGACGGCCACCGTAAGCGGCTTGCCGTTGCGTTCCAACGTGAGCGTCACCTGTTCTCCGGGCGGAAGCGTCGCTACGGCGTCCAGCGCTTCGGCAATCGCATGGACCGGCCGGTTGCCCACGGCGCGTAGGATGTCCCCTTTCGTGATCCCCGCTCGTTGTGCGGGCGAATCGGGTAGGACCTCAGTGATCAAAACCCCACCTCGCGCAGCTTCTTGGTCAGTCGCATCGATCCCTTCGGATAACGGTTCCAATTGAACCCCCAGCCAACCGCGGCGCACGCGGCCGTCGCGCACGAGCGCCGCAACAACCGGGCGCACCACGCGGCCGGGGATTGCGAATCCAATGCCGATGTTGCCGCCGGATTGCGAAAAGATCGCCGTATTGATCCCAACGAGTCGCCCCGCGGTATCGACCAAGGCACCGCCCGAATTGCCGGGGTTGATCGCCGCATCGGTTTGGATGAAATGTTCGAACGTCGAAATCCCCAATTCGGTCCGATCCAGCGCCGAGATGATCCCCATCGTTACGCTTTGGCCGACGCCGAACGGGTGGCCGATCGCCAGCACGATGTCGCCCACCGCATAACTGTCGTCGGGAGCGAATGGGAGGGGATGGAGCGGGATCGCGGAAAGCGCACGCAACCGCAATACGGCAAGGTCGGTTTCCGGGTCTTTCCCGATCACTCGAGCCGAAGCAGCCGTTCCGTCAGCGAAACGGACGCGCACGCGTTCTGCTTTCCCCACGACGTGGGCGTTGGTGACGATCAAACCGTCCGCACTGATCACCACACCCGAACCGATCTCACTGGGGAGCGGTTGGGGCAACGGGATCTGCGGGTGGTTGGGAGGGAGGGGTTTTGCGGTGGCGGACTCGGTTTGATCGGGCAAGACCGCAACGACCGCTGCCATCCCGGCGCGCGCCGCGGCCCGGAAATCTTTTTCGGTTTGCGGCGTTGCGGTGGCTGACGGCGCGGTACGTTCGACGACCACCACCGATTCGCGTGCCAACCACCACTCAGGTTTGAGGTGGGCGAGGACGAAACCCACGATCGCGACAGCAAGCACGGTGTACGCGATAATGTCCAACAAGCGACGACCGTTCATCTGAAAGGAATCCGGAATGCATTTGTGGGAACTCAAGGCGACGCTCGACGAGTGGCTCGCGCCGCACCTTTTTCGCGATTATTGCCCAAATGGCCTGCAGGTGGAAGGGCGATGCGAAGTGCGCCGCATCATGACCGCGGTGACGGCAAACCGCACCACGATCGAAGCGGCAGTCGCGGCCGAGGTGGATCTGCTGCTCGTGCATCACGGACTCTTTTGGAAAGGGGACGATCCGTGTGTCGTGGGTTTGAAACGCCGCCGCTTGCGCCCGCTTCTTACCGCAGAGATTTCGCTCGTTGCCTACCATTTGCCGCTCGACGCCCATCCCGAAGTCGGGAACAACGCGGTCTGGGCGCAGGCGATGGGGTGGGTGACGCTCGAGCGTTTTGGGGATCAGTCCCTCGGCTGTCTGGGAGAGTGGGGCAACGAAACGGATCGTGACTGTCCGCCCACCGTTGCGGTACTTGCGAATCGGCTGCAGGCAACCCTTGGCCACACCCCGCTCGTGGTGGGCGACCCGGATCGACCGGTGCGCCGTTTGGCGTGGTGCAGCGGTGCCGCGCAAAGTTTTTTTCTCGACGCAGTGGCCAAAGGGGTAGATGCGTTCGTCACCGGGGAAATCTCCGAACCGTATGTCCATCTGGCGCGTGAAAGTGGCGTTGCTTTTCTTGCCGCAGGCCACCATGCAACCGAGCGCTTCGGTGTTCAGGCGCTCGGGGCGCGTCTTGCGCAACGTTACGGCATCACGGTCACTTTCTTCGACGACCCCAGTCCGGTTTGAACGCCGTCACCAACTTGCCTATAATGGCGGCATCGCAACCATACGGTACCGTATGTCCTATGAGCGAACAGACGAATCTGCCCAAGCAATCCGTAACCCGGCGGCGCATTCACCGCCGCACGATTACCATCGACGGCTTCGAGCGCAGCGACGGTCTGTGGGAGCTCGAAGCGACGCTCACCGACGTCAAAGACGTCGACTATCCCATCTCGTCGGGTATGCGTCCAGCAGGAACTCCAGTACATGAGATGACGGTGCGCATCGCGTACGACAACACGTTCACGATTCGCGAAGCGCACGCGGAAAGCCGCTGGGTGCCCTTTTTCGGGGTGTGCGAAACCATTACCTATGCGTATAAGCAACTTGTCGGCCTGAATCTGCTCAAAGGGTTTCGTTTGGCGGTCAATGACCGTTTTCGTGGGGTTCGCGGGTGCACGCATATCACAGAGCTGCTCTATGCCCTGCCCACCGCGGCGGTGCAAACCTTTGCGACCTTTCGCCGCGACAACGAGGAGAGCGACGAAAAGCCGTTTCATCTCGATCAGTGCCACGCGCTCGACACCGACTCCTCACCGGTGGTCGCGCAGTATTACCCGAAATGGTTCCGGAACAAAGCGGTATAATTATCGCGACGGCCGCGCGTGCGTGCTGTCAGAGACCAGGGAGCGGAGGGCGTGCCGTCAGGACGTCCCCGTAGCGATGCGTTTGGAACAGTGTCAAAAGGGCAACCATGAAGATTCACGAATATCAAGCCAAAGAGATCCTGCGCCAATTTGGAATCCGGACGCCGCGGGGCGAACCGGCATTTTCGGTAGCAGAGGCAGTCGAGGTCGCCAAGCGGTTGGGTGGCCCGGTTTGGGTGGTCAAAGCGCAGATTCATGCCGGTGGGCGCGGAAAAGGGGGCGGGGTGAAACTGGCCCGCTCGCTCGAAGCCGTCGAAACCCTTGCCGGACAGATTCTCGGGATGCGTCTGGTTACCCACCAAACGGGGCCAGAAGGGCAGATCGTGCGGCGGCTCCTGATCGAAGAAGGGGCGGATATCCGCCACGAATACTATGTTTCGGTGCTCACCGACCGCAAGACGCAGCTGGTTGCGATGCTTGCTTCCAGCGAAGGCGGGATGGACATCGAAGAGGTGGCGGCCAAGACACCCGAGAAAATCATCAAAGTGTTCATCAACCCGCTCGATGGGATCTCTGACGAGCAAGCGCTGACCCTGGCCAAAGGGATCGGCATTCCCGAAGGGTCGATCCCCGCTGCGGTCGATACCTTCAAAAAGCTCTACCACTGCTACATGCAGACCGATGCGTCCCTGGCAGAGATCAACCCGCTCATCCTCGAAGGGGACGGTGGCATCAAAGCGCTCGACGCCAAATTCAATTTCGACGACAACGCGCTCTTTCGTCATCCCGAAATCGTCGCCTACCGCGACCTCGACGAAGAAGATCCCGACGAAGTCGAAGCGTCGAAGTATGACCTTTCGTACATCTCGCTCGACGGCAATATCGGTTGCCTGGTCAATGGGGCGGGGCTCGCGATGGCGACGATGGATACCATCAAACTGTTCGGGGGCGAACCGGCCAACTTCCTCGACGTTGGCGGTGGCGCAACCACGGAAAAGGTGACCGCTGCGTTCAAAATCATGCTGAAAAACCCGCGCGTGCAAGCCATCCTGGTCAATATCTTCGGAGGGATCATGCGCTGTGACACCATCGCGGAAGGGATCGTCACCGCCGCGCGCGAGGTGAGTCTGAACGTTCCGCTGGTCGTCCGGATGAAAGGCACCAACGAAGATATCGGTAAGAAAATTTTGGCCGAATCGGGGTTGCCGATCATCTCCGCCGAAACGATGGCCGAAGCCGCGGAAAAAGTGGTTGCCGCAGCGAAAGGCGCAGCCGCCTGACGAAACTCGAGCAGCAGAGGATAACCGCTATGTCGATTCTGATCAACAAAGAGACGAAAGTCATCACTCAGGGGATCACCGGGAAAACCGGTCAATTCCACACGCAAAAATGTATCGAATACGCGTTTGGACGCGACTGCTTCGTTGCGGGCGTGAACCCGCGCAAAGCGGGGGAAAAGATTTTCGATATCCCCATCTATGCCACGGTGAAAGAGGCGAAAGAAGCCACGGGAGCGACCGTTTCGGTGATCTACGTCCCGCCGGCTGGGGCAGCCGATGCGATCTGGGAAGCGGTCGAAGCCGATCTCGACCTCGTGATCTGTATCACCGAAGGGATTCCGGTGCGCGACATGCTGATGGTGCGCAACAAAATGAAGCGCAAAGTCGAGCAAGGCGGCAAAGAGACCCTATTGCTCGGCCCGAACTGCCCAGGCATCATCACGCCGGACGAACTCAAGATCGGGATCATGCCTGGCCACATCCATAAAAAAGGGCGCGTTGGCGTGGTCTCCCGCTCGGGAACCCTGACCTACGAAGCGGTGGCGCAATTGACCGAATTGGGGTTGGGGCAGTCGACTGCGGTGGGGATCGGCGGCGACCCGATCAACGGCCTCAAGCACCTGGATGTGATGAAGATGTTCAACGACGACCCCGACACCGACGCCGTGATCCTGATCGGTGAAATCGGCGGTTCGGACGAAGTGGATGCCGCGCTCTGGTGCAAAGCGCATTTCAAGAAACCGGTCGTGGGCTTCGTTGCCGGCGTCACTGCCCCTCCGGGGAAACGGATGGGACACGCGGGTGCCCTCATCTCCTCAGGCGCGGACACCGCAGAGGCAAAACTCGCAATTATGGAAGAGTGTGGTTTCAAGGTGACGCGCAACCCCTCTGAGATGGGTAAATTGATGAAACAGTTGCTCGGCTAAGCGTCGATCAACTCGTTCGAAACAGCACGTTTCAAAGCCAGTGAACCTCGGTTCACTGGCTTTTCATTTACAGTCACGGTGCGTTACGATACGATTGGCGCAACTCGGAGGATCTGGAATGACACGTTTTCTCACCGAAGCGGAAGTCCAGCAGTGTCTGACGATGCCGGAGGCGATCGAAGCCGTCGAATGGGTGATGGGGCAGCACGCGGAAGGGGCAGTCGTCGATCTGCCCCGGCAACGGGTACGACTGCCAGGATCGATCACCCATCTGCTGCAAGGCGCGGTACCGGCGCTCGACCTCACCGGCTTTAAGGTCTACACCTCCACGCGCGAAGGCACGCGCTTTTGGGTACACCTCTATCGGATCTCGACCGGTGAACCGGTTGCCGTGCTTGCTGCCGATTGGTTGGGGATGATGCGCACCGGGGCGACGGGCGGCGTCGCGATTCGCCATTTGGCGCGTTCGGACGCCCAAGTGCTCACGCTTTTCGGTTCCGGTTGGCAAGCCGAAGGGCAGGTTCGGGCAGCTGCGGCGGTCCGCGCATGGCAAGCCATTCGTGTCGTCTCACGGCGGTTCGAAAACGCGCAACAGTTTTGTGCCCGGCTCGAAAAAGAGCTGAGCGTCCCAATGGTTCCTTTCGCTCCTGAGTCTGCTGCGGAAGCGCTTGCCGGAGCGGACGTCGTGGTCACTGCCACCACCTCCGTTACACCCGTCTTCGATGCCGCGTGGATCCGCCCGGGGATGCACATCAACGCGATCGGTTCTAACAGCCTGGCGCGGCAGGAGATTCCGGAAAAAACGGTCGTTGCCGCCGATCGTATCGTCGTCGACAGTCGCGCGGTGGCGCTCAAAGAGGCGGGTGATCTGTTACCCGCACGCGAAAAGGGGCGTACCCGGCCTGAACTGTGGGTGGAGCTGGGTGAGGTGCTCGCCGGGATCCGTCCGGGACGGCCGGGGCCTGACGCGATCACCCTGTTCGAATCGCAAGGGATGGCGATTCAGGATATCGCGGTCGCCGCGCGCGTTCTCGAGCGTGCAACGGCTCTGGGGCTGGGTTCGGAACTCCCGTACTGAGGGCGTCTCGATTCGTGGGTACGACATCACGCTTGGCCGATCTCCTCCGCTCTGCTCCATCCGGCGGGTTGCTGCTCTCCTATCGGGAAACGTTTCTCTGGCAATTCCCGCTGGTTTTGCCGCTCTATCGGGTGGGACGTGAAGAACGAAACGACATTCGTTTGGATGACGCGACGGTGAGTGCGCGCCACGCCCTTCTTACCCCTTTCTTTCAAGAACTTTTGGTCGAAGATCTGGGGAGCAAAAACGGCGTCTGGTACCAAAACCAGCGCGTGACGCGGGCGCGCATCAAACCCGGTGAAACCGTCCGGATCGGCCATTTCTGCTTGCGTTTCGTCTCTTCACCGCCCAACACCTTGCCGTGGGAAGCGCCGGAGCAGTCGCCTACGAGCCCGCCAGCACCGATTGCCCAACCACGTCTGGTGGTGCAGCCGGGTGGCCAAGCGCTTCTGCTTTCGCGGCGCGTGACGCGGTTGGGAAATGACCCCAATCGCGATCCGATGCTCATTCGTGACGGCTACCGCGTTTTACTCTTCGTTCCGGAAACGACGGAGGTCCGGCTGAACGGAGCGGTCACGTCTGGGCTGCAACTGCTGCGTCTTGGCGATCACTTCGAATGGCGTGATCGCATCTTCTCCTTGGACGCCGATTCGGTTTCTCATTAGTTCTCGAGGATGTGACGTGATGCAACGCTCCTACTTGCTCGCTCCCAGTATCCTATCTGCCGATTTCGCTCGCTTGGGCGACGAAGTGCGGAGGGTCTCCGCTGCCGGGGCCGATTGGATCCATTTCGACGTGATGGACAACCACTACGTTCCGAACCTCACCGTCGGGCCGCTCGTCTGTCAAGCGATTCGGCCGTACACCGAGAAACCGATCGATGTCCATTTGATGGTCAAACCGGTTGATGCTTTGATACCCGAATTCGCAAAAGCGGGCGCAGACATCATTTCGTTTCATCCCGAAGCATCGGAGCACATCGACCGTACGCTTTCGCTCATCCGCGACTGCGGTTGCCAAGCTGGTCTCGTTTTCAACCCCGCAACACCGCTGGTTTGGCTCGAACATGTGCTCGACAAAGTCGACCTGGTGCTCTTGATGAGCGTGAACCCAGGGTTTGGCGGTCAGAAATTCATTCCCTCGACCTTGCCGAAATTGCGCCAAGCGCGTGCGCTGCTCGATCGCTACGAAGCGGAGACGGGGCGCCACATCTGGTTGGAGGTCGATGGTGGCGTGAAGGTCGACAATATCGCTGCGGTGGCCGAGGCGGGCGCTGACGTCTTCGTTGCCGGTTCGGCCGTCTTTGGTGCGGCGAACGCGCACGACCCGAACCGGTACGACTCCGTGATCGCGCAGTTTCGCGCCGAGCTTGCGCGTATCGACCGGGAGGGTGCCTGATGCCAGAACGGTACGCGGCCGAAGTAGTCCTGTTCGACCTCGATGGCACGCTCGTGGATACCCTGCCCGATTTGACCGAGGCAGCGAACCGAACGCTCGTCGAACTGGGGTTGCCGCCCCGGACCCAGGGAGAGATCGCCACCTTCGTCGGGCAGGGGATCGGCGAACTCGTGCGGCGCGCGTTGGGCGCTGCGGTTGCGGCCGATCCGGCACGGCTCGAAACGGCGTTGCAGGTTTTTCGTCGCCACTATGCCCAGGTCAATGGCAACGATAGCCGCCTCTATCCCGGCGCGTTGGAAACGCTCGAAACGCTGCGTGACGCGGGGCGTAAGCTTGCCGTGGTGACCAACAAAGCGAGCCAATTCACGTTGCCCTTGTTGGAGCGGATGGGCATCCTGTCCTATTTTGCCGCTGTGGTAAGTGGCGACACGCTGCCGGTGAAAAAACCGGATCCCGCGATGCTGCGTTACGCGCTCACCCAACTGGGCGCCAGTAGCCCTATCGCCGCTGTGATGGTGGGCGATTCGCGCAACGACGCGTTGGCGGCGCGCGCGCTCGAAATGCCGGTGTTCTTGGTCACGTACGGCTACAGTGAAGGACAGCCCATTCACGAAGTTCCTTGTACCGCCTACCTCGAGTCGCTGCCGGAAGTGCTAAACTTCCTTGCTTAGCAACAGCGCAAGGGTAGGTACGGTGACTTTGAGCGAACAGGAATTCGACGCACTCGCAGAAGCTGGGTACAACCGGATCCCGGTAACGCGTACTACGTTCTGTGATCTCGATACACCACTTTCCATCTATCTGAAACTCGCCAACGAACCCTGGACCTACCTGCTGGAATCGGTTCAGGGGGGCGAGCGATTCGGCCGTTATTCGTTCATTGGGTTGGCGTCCCCCAGCCGCATCGAGGTCTATGGGCGCTCGGTGTTGTTGCTCACTGGGAACCGCTTGGTCGAGCGGCGCGACTACGGGGATCCGCTCAATTTCATCGCCGAGTACCTCAACCGGATCAAAATTCCGCCGCGCGAAGGGCTACCGCGTTTCATCGGGGGGCTGGTCGGCTATTTCGGGTTCGACACCATCCGCTTTATCGAACCGCGGCTGGCGCGCAGCCCCCATGCCAAACCGGATCCGCTTCAGACCCCCGACATTCTGCTCCTCGTTTCCGAGGAGCTTGCGATCGTCGATAACCTCACCGGAAAACTGACGTTGGTCGTCTATGCCGACCCGGGGGTGCCCGGCGCCTACCGTCGGGCCGTCAAGCGGCTCGACGAACTGCAACGTAAATTGCGGCAACCGATCAGTTGGCCGGAAAGTCTGGAACGGACCGGTGCTGCTGCCGCGCAAGCAGGCTCAGCACCGACCGAAGACGAAGCGCTCGCGTTCGGTTTTCCGGAGGAGGCGTTCAAAGCTGCGGTGGCAAAAGCGCAACGGTACATCGTCGACGGCGACATCATGCAGGTGGTGCTCTCACAGCGGATGAGTCAGCCGTTTGCGGGTGCGCCACTGGCGCTCTATCGTGCGATCCGCTCGCTCAATCCGTCGCCCTACCTCTTCTATTTCGACTTCGAGTCGTTCCAGGTGGTTGGCGCCTCTCCGGAGATCCTCACGCGTGTCGAGGACGACGGCGAAGCCAAAAAAGTGATCGTGCGTCCCATTGCGGGGACGCGCCCAAGGGGGGCAACCCCGGCAGAAGATGCCGCGTTGGAAAAAGAGCTTCTGGCAGACGAAAAAGAGCGCAGTGAACATCTGCAATTGCTCGACTTGGGGCGTAATGACGTCGGGCGCGTGGCGCGGACCGGCAGCGTGAAGGTCACCGAGGCGTTTGCAATCGAACGCTACTCCCATGTGATGCACATCGTTTCGAACGTCGAAGGGGTGTTGAAAGAAGGCGAGTCGATGCTCTCGGTGCTCCGCGCTACCTTTCCTGCAGGAACCGTTTCCGGCGCGCCGAAGGTGCGGGCGCTCGAAATCATCGACGAATTGGAACCGCACGGCCGCGGCATTTATGCCGGTGCAGTCGGTTATCTGGGTTTCCACCAAGAGATGGACTTGGCGATTGCGATTCGCACTGCGGTGATCAAAGACGGCCAAGTCCATGTGCAGGCGGGGGCGGGAATCGTAGCCGATTCCCAACCCGACGCCGAGTGGCAAGAGACGCGTAACAAAGCGCTGGCGATGCTCAAAGCGGCACAATCGGTGAAAAGCGGCGCGTTCGACGAGTAACCCGCTGAAGTTGTCAGCCGGATTACCCGCCGGTCCGTTTACCAGCCGCTATTCCCCCAACCGGAATCGCCGCCGGTGGTGGCACCGCCACCACTCGTGCCGCTGCCTGCATCGCCCCAACCGCCTGCTTCACCGCCTTCGAACGGAATCTGAATGGTGTCGAGATCCACTTTTTTCTGCACGTCGAGGTTCGCGGTGATGATCCCTGGCCAGATGATGACCGCGGCGACCATCAGTATCTGCAGTACGATGAAGGGAATCACCCCTTTGTAGATGTCGAACGTCGTCACCGGCGCGATCTGTTGCTTCGTGACCGGGTCTTCGTAATGTTTCACCGGTGCGACGCTGCGCAGATAGAAGAGCGCGAAACCAAACGGTGGCGTCAAGAACGACGTCTGCATGTTGATCGCGATGAGAACCCCGAACCAGACGAGATCGATCCCTAAATGTTCCGCAACCGGTGCCAGTAACGGGAGCACGATGAACGAAATTTCGAAGAAATCGAGGAACATCCCCAGGATGAAAATGAGGGTGTTCACGAAGATCAAGAAGCCGAGTTCTTCACCTGGGAGTTTGGCGAAGAGTTCTTTCACCCACTCTTGCCCGTTCGCGGAGATGAAGACGAAGCTGAAGACCGTCGAACCCAGAAGGATCGCTAGGACGAAGATCGACAGTTTCGTCGCTCCCTCCAGCGCCTCGCGCAACATCGCCATCGAGAATCGTTTGCGCAGTGCAGCCACCGCGATCGCACCGATCGCCCCCATCGCGCCCCCTTCGGTGGGCGTCGCGACGCCGATGAAGATCGTACCCAGGACCAGAAAGATGAGCACGAGCGGCGGGATCATCACGAAGATGACGCGATGTGTCATCTGGGAAAGGAAACGGCGGCCCAGCGCGGAGTCGATCGCCGCGAGCACCAGTGCGACGAACGCACCAAACGTGGTGGCCATCACCACTTTCTCGTCGGTTGGCGCGGTGACCGCTTCGCCTTTCCATTGCGTCAAAAGCGCGTCATAGTTCGCGGCGAAGAGGGTAGCGGCGGCCAGCACCCCCAAAAAGGTGAAGAGGAGCGAGCGGTAGCCACTACCCCCGTTGGGCTCATGAAACGTGCGCGCTGATTCCGGTAGTGCAGGGACCCATTTGGGGCGGATGAGCGCAATCGCGATCACGTAAAGGAAATAGACCGCAATCAACCCCAACGCCGGGATCAGCGCGCCTTTGTACATGTCACCGACGCTGCGGCCCAATTGGTCTGCGATTACGATCAGCACCAACGACGGCGGAACGATCTGCGCGAGCGTACCGGACGCCGTGATCACGCCGGAAATGAGCCCACGATGGTACCCATAGCGCAACATCACGGGGAGCGAGATCAACCCCATCGAAATCACCGATGCGGCAACGACCCCGGTCGTTGCGGCAAGCAGCGCCCCGACGACGATCACCGAAATCGCGAGCCCACCGCGGATCGGGCCGAAGACTTGGCCTGCCGTTTCCAGAAGGTCTTCCGCCATTCCGGACCGCTGCAAGATGAGTCCCATCAGGGTGAAGAAGGGGATCGCCAACAGGGTTTCGTTCTGCATGATCCCGAAAACCCGCAGCGGCAACGCGTGAAAGAGGGTTTCCGGAAAAATACCGAAATGAATCCCCAAAAAACCAAAGAGCAGCCCCGTTGACGCGAGCGAAAATGCAACGGGAAAGCCGGACAGCAGAAAGATGACCAACCCCAGGAACATCAGCGGCGGGAAGTTGGCAGCAAGGAATTCGGCCATGAAGCGCTCCTCAGCCTCGCAAAATGGGTGAATTAGTGGGGGTTCGCTTGCTTCAGCGGGTCGGGGCCGTGACCCAGCAAGAATGCGATGCGCTTGATCAATTCAGAGAAGGCCTGAATGGCCAACAAGCCGTATCCGGCAGGCACCAGCGCATAGAGTGGCCAGCGGATCAAACCGCCCGCGTTCGACGACATTTCCCCCGTGGTATAGGCTTGGACGACGATCGGCCACGCGAAATTCGCCATAAAGTAGCACAGGGGAAAGACGAAGACGACGATGCCGATGGCGTCGATCAAATTGCGCGTCCGGGCACTCAGGCGGTTGGCGACGACGTCGATGCGGACATGGGCGTTTTCCAGAAAGCCATAGCCCAACCCCAGCATGAAGACTGCAGCGAAGAGGTACCACTGGATCTCCAAAAAGGCGTTGGAGCTGGTATCGAAGAGTTTGCGCACCAATGCGTTCGCGGCGCTGATTGCGGTGGCAGCGAGCGTGAACCAGAAAAAGAGCCGCCCGAGTGAGCGGTTGAGCGTATCGATTACCGCACAGATTCTAAGGAGCGGTTGCATCGTCGTGACGCCTCATCAATAGGGTTGCAATCGGGGGTGAAGAGAATAACCCCCGCATGTTTCGGGGGTTTTCGATTTTAGAGTTTGACGGAAGCCATGTACTGGTCGAAACTCAGGTCCGCCAGGCGGAACCACGCGTACTGGTCACGCAGGAATTTTTCGAACTCGGTGTAGATTTTCTTCCAATCGGGGTTGGTGTCGTTGAGTTCGGCGTAGACTTCGTTGCGCGCTTTGAACGCTGCGTCCATGACGTCTTTCGGGAAGCGGTGCACCTGCGCCCCGTTTGCGATGAGTTGCTTCAACGCCTGCGGGTTGCGCGCGTCGTACTTCGCCTGCATGGTCACATGGGCGTGCGACGCCGCGGTACGGATCATCTCTTGGTACTCTTTCGGGAGCGCCGCGAACTTCTCTTTGTTGATGTACAGCGTCAGTTGCGGACCGCCTTCCCACCAGCCCGGATAGTAGTAGTGAGGCGCCACTTTGTAGAAACCGAGCTTGAGATCGTCGTACGGGCCAACCCATTCGGTGGCGTCGATCGTTCCCTTTTCGAGCGCTTGGTAGATTTCACCGCCCGGGATACTTTGCGGAACGCCACCGAGTTTTGTCAGTACTCGGCCCGCAAAACCAGAAATGCGGATCTTCAACCCCTTGATGTCGTCAACCGACTTGATCTCTTTGCGGTACCAACCCCCCATCTGCGTGCCGGTATTCCCCATCGGCAGTCTGACGATGTTGTATTTCGCATAGAATTCGTTCATCAGCTGGTTGCCGCCGCCGTCGTACATCCATGCGGTCATCATCCGCGAGTTGAGGCCAAACGGTACCGCGCTGTCGAGCGCGAACGCTTCGTTCTTGCCGAAGAAGTAGTAGGGCGCAGTATGGGCCAATTCGATGGTGCCTTGCTGAACGGCGTCCAACACCCCGAAAGCGGGCACCAGTTCGCCGCCAGCGAAGACCTGGACTTCGAATTTACCGCCGGACATCTGGTTGATGGCGTTCGCAAAATCTTCCGCCGCGCCGTAGATGGTGTCGAGCGCTTTCGGGAAGCTCGACGCCAACCGCCAACGGATTACTTCTTGTGCATGGATGATCGCAGGCGCCGTGCCGGCAGCCAGAATGCCGGCAAGGCCGGCGCCTTTGAGGAAACGACGACGTTCCATAATCACCTCCTTGGATACGGGTTTGTTATGCGAACTGAACGGTTCAGTTGGCGGCGTTTATGATAACGCAAAAATTATTGACCCGCTATTTGCACTGCAGCAATCGCGGTGCTGCCCAACCGAAAGCGGCGGTCGGGGCGTGCGTCGTCGGCAACGCCGATCAAGCCGGCAAAAAGTTCCGGTAGCATGCCTGATACCGTTATCTCATGCACCGGGAACGCGATCGTGCCGTTTTCGAACCAGAATCCGGCCGCGCCGCGCGAATATTCGCCAGTCACCGTATTGACCCCATGGCCCAGAAGTTCGGTGATCAAGAGCCCGCGATCGACCGAAGCGAGGAGCGCTGCGAGCGAATCGTGGGTGGTGGTGGGCAACAGGTTGTGCGCGCCGCCTGCATTGCCGGTGCTGGTTAGCCCGAGTTTGCGCGCGGTGTAGCTGGACAGGAAGCGTCCAACCCACCGGCCCTGGTCGATCACAAGGCGCGGCGCCACGCGCACCCCTTCGGCGTCGAACGGGCAGGAGCCAAAACCTTGGGGCAGCCACGGATCCTCTTGGATCGAAAACCATTCGGGAAAGAGCTGCGTTTCGAACCGTTCCAGCAAAAACGTAGCACGGCGGTAGAGCGCACCGCCACTTGCTGCGGCGACGAAGTGACTCAATAGCGACGGCGCCACCTCGGGGCTGAAGACGACGTCATAGCGTCCCGTGGGGAGTCTGCGCGCGTTGCGCCGCTGAAGCGCACGGGTAGCGGCTTCAGCGCCAAGCGCTTCGGGGTCGGGCAGTTGGTCGACGGCGCGGCGGCTCGCCCAGGCACCGTCGCGCACCAGCGATCCGTCGTCGCTTTGTGCCAACAACACGCAAGAATAGGAATGGACCGTTTCGGCGGTGACCCCTGAAAAACCGAGGGTATTCGCGATCGCACTCAGTTCCACTTCGGTGGTGCAGGTGGCTCCTTCGGAATTGACGATCCCCGTTTGCGCCGTTCCGGCCGCTTCGAGGCGCTGGGTAAGCGCGATCAACGTCTCAGGAGTCACCGACCAAGGGTGGTAGCAGCCGAGGTCAGGCGCGGCACTGGGGTCGGCAAGCCATGAAGGATCGGGAAGCCCGGCGGCAGGATCGGGTTCGGTGTGGCGCGCGATCGCCACTGCGGCTTGCACGGTTGCTTCGATTGCGCGCGGAGAAAGGTCACTCGTGGCGGCGTGCCCGGTACGCCCGTCGAGGTAAACGGTCACCGAGAGGGTGCGTTCGCGGTGGTGCTCGATGGTTTCGACTTCGCCGTGGCGTACCGTGATGGAGCGTCCCACTCGTTCCGAAACCCCTGTTTGTGCTGTTGCGCCAAGATGGCGTGCCCGTTCGGCGGCATGTTCCGCAACGCGTTGCAGTTGCTGTTGCCAGTGCGGCAATGAAGGCAAGCCAGGGTTCATGCGTGATCCTCAGGGAAAATTTGCGATAATTCTATAATGGAACCGCAAGAACTCTCGAAAACCAAGCGCAAAGCGCGCATGCACCAACTGCAAGCGGTAGGGGAAGCGCTGTTGGCGCTGCCGGTGGAGCGGTTGCGCTGGTTGGCGCTCCCGCGCGATCTCGCGCAGGCGCTCGCGGAAGCGAGACGGCTATCTGGTCACTTCGAGGCCTACCGGCGCCAGATGCAGTATGTGGGGCGTCTTCTGCAACCGTACGAACTGGAACCGCTGCAGGCGCTGGTTGCTTCCCTGTGTCCCGGTGGGGCGGTCGATGCGCAGTGTCAACGGGAAGCGGAACGCCTTGCCGCCGAATTTCTTGCCGATGAGTCGGTGGTGGGGGAACTGTTGTCCCGCTTTCCGGAGTTCGACGTGCCCTATTGGCGGCAAATGCGACGCGCGGCGTTGAAAGGCTTGGCGGCAGAACCGCAAGACCTCTTGCCGCGCCGTCGCTTGGTGGCAGCGCTTAGGCACGCGATCGAGGCGACATTGGTACTGACGCTCCCGGAACGGAGCGCAGTGGAGACGGATTACGACGAGGAGACCGACGATGAGTGAACCCGAGGTGGTCATTGGGTTGGTGTCGATCAGCGACCGCGCATCGAGCGGGGCCTACGAAGACAAAGGAATTCCTGCGTTGGAGTCGTGGCTCAACCGCGCGCTCGTTACCCCTTGGCGGGCGGAAAAACGGTTGATCGCCGATGAGCAGCCGGTGATCGAGGAGACGCTCAGAACGCTAGCCGACACGTGCGGTTGCTGCCTCATTCTGACCACTGGGGGAACGGGACCAGCGCCGCGCGATGTCACACCCGAGGCGACGCTCGCGGTGGCCGATCGCGTCCTGCCCGGTTTTGGCGAAGAGATGCGGCGCATCAGCCTCAATTTCGTACCTACCGCGATCCTTTCACGCCAAGTGGCGGTCGTGCGCGGGAAAACCTTGATCGTCAATCTGCCCGGGCAACCGAAATCGATCGTCGAAACGCTCGAAGGGCTTCGTCACGAAGACGGCAGTTGGCAGCACAAAGGGATTTTCGCCGCGATTCCCTACTGTATCGACTTGATCGGCGGCCCCTATCTCGAAACGGATCCCGACGTGATCCCCGCGTTTCGGCCGAAAAGCGCGCAACGTCCCACAACCAAGAAGGTCTTATAGCCATGAACCCTAGAAGTTCCGTTCGGTTTCATATCGACGACACTCGGATTCGCGACATCCAAGAGTTGGTTCCGCCCATCCATGTGCTGCGGGAATTCCCGGCGACACCGGCTTCGGCGCAAACTACGTTCGAAGCCCGACAGGCGATCCACCGTATTCTCCACGGTGCGGATGAGCGCTTGGTCGTCGTAGTGGGACCCTGTTCGATTCACGATCCGGACGCGGCGATCGAATACGCCACGCGCCTCAAAAAAGAGGCTGAGCGTCTTGCGAACGAGCTGTTGATCGTCATGCGGGTCTATTTCGAAAAACCCCGAACCACTGTGGGCTGGAAGGGGTTGATCAACGACCCGTACTTGGACGGCACCTATCGCATCAACGATGGCATTCGCATCGCGCGCAAACTCCTCTGCGAGATCACGGAGATGGGGCTCCCGGCTGGAACCGAATTCCTCGACATGATCACGCCGCAATACATCGCCGACTTGATCGCGTGGGGGGCAATCGGTGCCCGCACCACGGAAAGCCAAGTCCATCGCGAATTGGCCTCTGGGCTCTCCTGCCCGGTGGGTTTCAAGAATGGTACCGACGGCAACGTCAAGATCGCAATCGACGCGATCAAAGCGGCGCAGGCGCCGCACCACTTCCTTTCGGTGACCAAAGCGGGCCATTCGGCGATCGTGAGTACCGCGGGCAACGAAGATTGTCATATTATTTTACGCGGCGGCAAAGCGCCCAACTACGACGCGGCAAGCGTGCAAGCGGCGTGCCAGGAGATGGCGAACGCCGGTTTGCCGGCGCGTATCATGGTCGATTGTTCCCATGGGAACAGCCGGAAAGATCACCGTCGTCAAGCAGAAGTGGCGCAAGCGGTAATGGATCAACTGGCGCAAGGGGAGGAGCGCATCATCGGCGTGATGATCGAATCCCACCTCAAAGAGGGGCGCCAGGATCTGATTCCGGGGCAACCGCTCGAATACGGCAAAAGCATCACGGATGCCTGCATCGGTTGGGAAGATACCGTCCATATCCTGGACGGTTTGGCGCATGCCGTGCAGTTGCGACGGGCGGTGCTGGCGCAACGCGGCGACTGACCGGTAGCCGCCCCGTCAGCGGGATTTCGGGGCGTCGAGCCGCTTCTGCCACAAGACATCCGGGGTACCGCTTCGCGCGTTGAGGGTGCGCGCCAGCACGAACAAGAGGTCTGAGAGGCGGTTGAGATAGCGCGCAACAACCGGACGCAGCCGCTCTTGGGGCTCCACACGTGCCAAGCGTACCACTTCCCGTTCCGCGCGGCGGCAGACGGTGCGCGCCAAATGCGCAAGCGCGGCGGCGCGCGTGCCACCTGGCAAAATGAAATCCTTGAGCGGCGGCAGCGTTTCGTTGAGCCGATCGAGCGCTTGCTCCAATTCATCGACCCGGCTTTCGGCAAAGAGCGCCATACCCGGTAGGCACAATTCTCCGCCCAGATCGAACAGTTCGTGTTGGAGGCGGACGATCAGCGCAGCAAGATCCTCCGGAAGGGGTTCGCAAGCCAGTAGCCCCAAAATGGCGTTGAGTTCGTCCACGGTGCCGATGGCTTCGATGCGCGGATCGTCCTTGCCGGTGCGTTCGCCCGAACCCAAGCCGGTGGTGCCGTTGTCGCCGGTTCGGGTGTAGATTTTGCTGAGGCGATGTCCCATCGCGCTTCCTTCCCGAGTGGTCTGTACGCGGCGATTGTACCGGAAAGCCGATCGTGCAGCTTGGTGAAAACGACTGGCGTTGTGCTACAATCTCCCGCTCACGCGGAGAGGTGGGTGAGTGGTTTAAACCGCACGCCTGGAGAGCGTGTTCAGGGTGATACCCTGACGCGGGTTCGAATCCCGCCCTCTCCGCCAGCGCGAACGCAAAAAGGGGTTTACAACGGACGGTCGCGCCAGTATAATTCGCTTTCTCTGCTGTGGGGGTATAGCTCAGTTGGTAGAGCACTTGCATGGCATGCAAGGGGTCAGCGGTTCGAATCCGCTTACCTCCACCAGGAAGGTTGAGGTTAAAAGCAGCGTCCCTATCGTCTAGAGGCCTAGGACACCGCCCTTTCACGGCGGTAACGGGGGTTCGAATCCCCCTAGGGACGCCAAAGGTTGAACGCGGAGCGGTAGTTCAGTCGGTTAGAATACCGGCCTGTCACGCCGGGGGTCGCGGGTTCGAGTCCCGTCCGCTCCGCCAGTTTTGGGCAGCGTCCCTATCGTCTAGAGGCCTAGGACACCGCCCTTTCACGGCGGTAACGGGGGTTCGAATCCCCCTAGGGACGCCAAAAAGGTTGAACGCGGAGCGGTAGTTCAGTCGGTTAGAATACCGGCCTGTCACGCCGGGGGTCGCGGGTTCGAGTCCCGTCCGCTCCGCCAACCACTCAGTGTCATGCAAAGAAAAAAGCCACCGCTCGGTGGCTCTTTTCTTTTGCGAAGCGTCGCATCGACGGTCACAGCCGATCGCCGCGTGCGAAAAAGGGGCCATTGCCGCTACGCTTGCTGCATGAAGCAACGCCGCGGCTGCACTGGCCACGCCTGCAAAAGCGCCGCGGCATACTATGGCTATGCCCGCTGAAGCGCTACGGCCGCTACGCCCGCCGCATCGATTCGAAAAACTCGGCGTTGTTCTTCGTGGCTTTGATCTTGTCGAGCAAAAACTCGGTGGCCTCGAGATCGTCCATGCCGTACAGGAGTTTGCGCAGCACCCATATTTTCGGCAGGACCGAGGGGTCCAGAAGCAGCTCTTCGCGGCGGGTGCCTGAGCGGTTCACGTTGATCGCCGGATAGACCCGTTTTTCCGCCATGCGGCGATCCAGGTGCAGTTCCATGTTGCCGGTGCCTTTGAACTCTTCGTAGATCACGTCGTCCATTCGGCTGCCGGTGTCGATCAGCGCCGTGGCGATGATCGTCAGACTTCCCCCTTCTTCGATATTGCGCGCGGCACCAAAGAAGCGTTTGGGCTTTTGCAGCGCGTTGGCGTCGACCCCACCCGTGAGCACTTTTCCGGACGCCGGCACGACCGTGTTATACGCCCGCGCCAAGCGCGTCAGCGAATCGAGCAGAATTACCACGTCCTTTTTGTGTTCGGTGAGGCGTTTTGCTTTTTCGATCACCATTTCGGCTACCTGCACGTGGCGCGTCGCGGGTTCGTCGAACGTCGATGCGATCACTTCTCCGCGCACGGAACGCTGCATTTCGGTGACCTCTTCCGGGCGCTCGTCGATCAAAAGCACCATGAGCACCGCTTCGGGATGGTTCGACGCGATCGCGTGCGCGATGTGTTGCAGCATCACGGTCTTGCCGCTTTTGGGGGGCGCAACGATGAGACCGCGCTGTCCTTTGCCGATGGGGGCGATGATGTCGATCACACGCCCGGTGAGGTTCTCTTCGCTGCGGATATCGCGTTCCAGGCGAAAGGGTTCGTTGGGGTGCAGCGGCGTGAGGTTCTCGAAGAGGATCTTGCGCTTGCAGACTTCGGGCGGATCGCCGTTGATGTGGTCGATCTTGGTTAGCGCAAAGTAGCGTTCGCTATCTTTAGGGGTGCGAATCTCCCCTTCGATCGTGTCGCCGGTATGGAGGTTATAGCGGCGGATTTGCGAAGGGGAGACATAGATGTCGTCGGGGCTTGCGAGGTACGAAGTGTCCGGCGAGCGAAGAAAACCGAAACCATCCGGGAGAATCTCTAGGACACCACCACCGTAGATCGGTTCTCCCCGTTTGGCGCGTTGTTTGAGAATCGCAAACACCAATTCGTGCTTGCGCAAACGGTTCGCGTTTTCGATCCCGGTTTCGCTGGCCAAGGTCAACAGTTCACTGACGTGAAGCGTTTTGAGTTCGGAGAGATGCATGATGGTTCGCTATCGGATACTGAAACTGAACAGTGAGGAACCCGAACAGCACGGGTCCTGAACGATCAAAAAGTGAGCGGTTGGGGGAAAGCGAAGGCTGCCCGAACGGGGGTCGAGCAGCGCGTGTAAAATTTTAGAGGTGGCTATCGATGAACGCGGTCAGTTGCGACTTGGAAAGCGCGCCCACGCGGGTTGCTTCCACGTTGCCGTTTTTGAAGAGCATGAGCGTGGGGATGCCGCGCACGCCGAACTTACTGGGCGTTTCCGGATTGTCGTCGATGTTGAGTTTGCAGACTTTGAGTTTGCCTGCATACGCTTCAGCGATTTCGTCCAGGATCGGCGCGATCATTTTACAGGGACCACACCATTCTGCCCAGAAATCGAGCAGCACCGGCATTTCGGATTTGACCACTTCCTGTTCGAACGTGGCGTCGCTCACGTGATGGATGTGTTCGCTCATGAGACACTCGAATCCAATGGGGTTGAGGAGGAATAAAAAGACGTGCCCGAACGATACGTCAGCGTGCGCGCTTTGTCAATGGTTGTATGCCCTCAGAAGCATAGAACGAAGGGGTGGGATGTGGCATCATGTGCACACCGTGTTCAAACAAGGAGCGTGCCATGACCTATGTCGTCACTGAAGCCTGCATCAAATGCAAATATACCGATTGCGTCGATGTCTGCCCGGTGGATTGTTTCCGTGAAGGGCCCAATTTTTTGGTGATCGACCCGGACGAGTGCATCGACTGTTCGTTGTGTGTCCCCGAGTGCCCGGTTGAGGCGATCTACGCCGAAGACGATGTGCCCGAGGATCAGCGCGAGTTCATTGCGCTCAATGCGGAATTGGCCAAACAGTGGCCGCCGATCGTCGAGCGCCATGAGCCGCTTCCTGACGCCGACCAGTGGGCGGGTGTGAAGGAGAAAAAACATCTGTTGCAGCGATAATCGGTTTCGATTATAATGAGTTCAAACGTTTGTTTGAACCTTCTTATTTAGGAGAAGGTGATGAAAGTTCGCGAAATTTTGGCGGTCAAAGGCAACGCATTGTTTACGGTCTCCCCGGCGGCGACGCTCAAAGAGGCGGTGGCAACCATGGTGCAAGAGGATATCGGTTCCTTGGTCGTTTTCGATGGGGGGCGCCTGGTCGGTTTATTGACCTTCCGGGAAGCGCTCAAAGCGATTGCCCAAGCCGGTGCGGCCTGGGAGCAGCGCCCCGTGCGGGAGACGATGCTTGCGGCGCCGATGACCGTTTCGCCGGACACCGAAGTCGAGCCGTTGCGTGAACAGATGGTGCGCGTGCACCAGCGCTATTTCCCCGTGATGGATAGGGAGACGTTGCTGGGTGTGGTGTCGTTTCACGACGTCGCGAAAGCGGTTCTCGAAGAGCAAAGTTTCGAAAATCGAGCGCTCAAGGCGTTCATCAAAGGGATTCAAGACGAAGAAGCCTCCCGCTGACGGGGACGTTGCTTGCGATACGGACGGCAGGGCGGCTTCGGTGTGCGTCTGAAACGAGTCGTTGTACCGGAGGAGAAACCCATGGAGAAAATCTGGCTCAAAAGCTATCCGGAAGGCGTGCCTGCCGAAATCGGACCACTTCCTTATTCATCGCTGGGTGACCTGTTTGCGCAATCGGTAGCCCGCTACGCCGATCGCCCTGCCGCGGCGTGTATGGGGCGGGTGCTGACCTATCGTGAGCTGGACGAGCAGTCGCGCGCTTTTGCCGCGTACCTGCAGCAAGTGATTCAATTGCCGAAAGGGGCGCGGGTCGCCCTCATGATGCCCAACGTCCTGCAATACATGGTTGCGCTCTTTGGCGTGCTGCGCGCCGGCTATGTGGTGGTGAACGTCAACCCGCTCTATACCCCGCGGGAGCTCGAGCACCAATTGAAGGACTCTGGCGCAGAAGCGATCGTCATCCTGGAAAACTTTGCGCACACCTTGCAAGAGGCGATCGCACATGGGGTTCAGGTACCCCACATCATCGTCACTTCGTTGGGTGACCTGTTCCCGGGGCTGAAAGGGGCGATCACCAATTTCGTTGTCCGGCATGTGAAGAAGATGGTCCCGGCATGGCGCCTTCCCCATGTGACCCGCTGGCAGGAAGCGCTGGCGGCGGGTGCCAAAACCACGTTGCAGCCGGTTGCGGTTGGCCCCGAGGACATTGCGTTTCTACAATACACCGGTGGCACCACCGGGGTTGCGAAGGGGGCGGTGCTACTACATCGCAATATCCTTTCGAACGTCGCGCAGGCCACCGCATGGATTCGCGAGGCGGTCAAGGAAGGGGAAGAGATCGTCATCACGGCGCTGCCGCTCTACCATATCTTTGCGCTGACCGCAAACTGCATGACCTTTACTGCGCTGGGTGGCCTCAATGTGCTGATTCCCAATCCTCGGGACATTCCGGGGTTCGTCAAAGAGCTCGGCAAGTGGCGCTTCACGGCAATGACCGGGGTCAATACGCTCTTCAACGCGCTCTTGAACCACCCCGAGTTTGCCAAACTCGATTTTTCGGCGCTCAAGGTCACGCTCGGCGGCGGCATGGCAGTACAGGAAGCCGTCGCGAAACGGTGGAAACAGGTAACCGGCAAGCCCCTTTTGGAAGCCTATGGCTTGACGGAAACGTCGCCGGCGGTGACGATCAATCCGATGACGCTTCACGAGTACAACCACTCGATTGGCCTGCCGTTGCCCTCGACAGAGATCTCCATACGCTCGGACGCTGGTGCCGAATTGCCCGTTGGTGCCGAAGGGGAACTCTGTGTGCGTGGTCCGCAGGTGATGAAAGAATATTGGAATCGTCCCGACGAAACGGCGAAAGTGTTTACCGAAGATGGGTTCTTGCGGACGGGTGACGTGGCCAAAATCGATGAAAACGGTTTTGTCTATCTGGTCGACCGCAAAAAGGACATGATTCTGGTCTCCGGTTTCAACGTCTATCCCAACGAAGTCGAGGACGTGATTGCGCTCCATCCGGGCGTGCTCGAGGTGGCGGTGATCGGGGTGCCGGACGAAAAAAGTGGCGAAGTGGTGAAGGCGTTCGTGGTGAAGAGAGACCCGGCGCTTACCGAAGAAGCGATCATCGCATGGTGCCGCGAGCGGCTCACGGGGTACAAAGTTCCGAAACGTGTCGAATTCCGCGACGAACTGCCGAAGACCAACGTCGGCAAGATCCTGCGCCGCGCGCTTCGGGAGAAACGGGCGGAAAAGGTCGCCAAGGGGCAATAACGGGAAGGGGACCTGCCCCTAACTCAGCACTTGCGGTTCAGCAAAGGGCGAGACGCCGTACCAGTGGGGTTTTCCCTACTATCGCGTTCGCCCTTTTTCTTTATCCTTTGATTACCCAACAGTTGTTGGGATGGAAACCTGGAGGATAGGTGATGAAGCAAAAAAACCTTTTGGCAGCGGTTGGCGCTGCACTGACCGTTGCGGCGGTGGCACCCGCACAAGCCGGCGAAACCATGGACGCGATCAAAGCGCGCGGCGAGATCCGTTGCGGCGTGAGCGACGGGCTCCCTGGCTTTTCGTACACCGATGAAAAAGGGGTGGTCCGTGGGATCGACGCCGACTTCTGCCGTGCGCTCGCAGCCGCGGTCTTCGGTGATGCGAACAAAGTGAAATTTACGCCGCTCACCGCCAAAGAGCGGTTCACGGCGCTGCAGTCCGGTGAAATCGATGTGCTCAGCCGCAATACCACCTGGACGATGTCGCGCGACACCGGCATGGGGATGGTCTTCCCGGCTGCGGTCGTTTACTACGATGGTCAAGGCTTCTTGGTGAACAAGAAGCTTGGCGTGAAGAGCGCGAAAGAGCTCGACGGCGCTACGGTCTGCATCCAGGCAGGGACGACCACCGAACTCAACCTGGCCGACTACTTCCGCACCCACAAGATGAAATATACGCCGATCACCTACGACAAATCGGACGAATCGGCGAAAGGGCTTGAAGCTGGCCGCTGCGACGTGCTGACCTCGGACCAGTCGCAGCTCTACGCGCAGCGGATCAAGATGGCGAATCCGGACCAATACGTCGTCCTGCCGGAAGTGATCTCGAAAGAGCCGTTGGGCCCCGTGGTGCGCCCGGGTGATCACGAATGGTTCAGCACCGTGCGCTGGACCCACTACGCGATGCTCATCGCCGAAGAGTTCGGCGTGACCTCGAAGAACGTCGATGAGATGAAGAAATCGAACAACCCAGAAATTCGCCGCCTCCTTGGCGTCGACGCCGATTTCGGCAAAGCGATCGGATTGCCGCAAGACTGGGCATACCAAGTGATCAAACAAGTGGGTAACTACGGCGAATCGTTCGAGCGTAACGTCGGCAAAGGAAGCCCGCTCAAGATCGAGCGTGGCCTCAACGCGTTGTGGACGCAGGGTGGCCTGCAGTATGCGCCGCCGATTCGCTGATCGCCATCGTTTGACTCTCTTCTGACTGAGTGCGGACCCCCTGTCGGAATGGGCAGGGGGTTCCTTTTCGTTCCAGCCGCGAGAATGGTCATGAAACCTTCACGCAGTGCGTTTCTTTCCTGGATCTACGATCCCAAAATCCGAGGAATCATCGCGCAGGTCGTCACCCTCATCGTTTTAGGGCTTTTGGTTGGTTGGCTTGCGCACAACGCGATCGTGAACCTCGCTGCGCGCGGGATCGCATCGGGTTTCGATTTCCTGAACGACCCGGCCGGATTCGGCATTCTGCAAACCCTGATCCCGTACACGGAATCGGACACCTACGCGCGGGTTTTCGTCATCGGACTGTTGAACACCTTACTGGTTTCTGCGCTGGGGATCGTCGCCGCGACGATTCTGGGCTTCATCATGGGGGTGGCGCGCCTTTCGAAAAACGCGTTGGTTTCGGCGCTGGCAACCGTCTATATCGAAACCTTTCGCAACATCCCTCCGCTTTTGCAGATTTTCTTCTGGTATTTCGCAGTGTTGCAAGCGATGCCGTCTCCACGGCAGAGCTTGGGATGGTTCGATGCCGTTTTCCTCAATATTCGCGGTCTCTATCTGCCGCGCCCCATACCTACAGAAGCGGTCACCGCGTTTGTCGTTGCGGTGGTGCTGGCGTTCGTCCTCTGGTGGGTGATCGCACGCTGGGCCAAACGCCGTCAGGACGAGACGGGACAACCGTTCCCGGTTTTTTGGACCGGACTGGGGTTGGTGGTGCTCCTGCCGTACCTGGCTAGCCTCATCTTCGGTTCGCCGTTTACCTGGGAAGTCCCGCGCCTGCGTGGCTTCAACTTCGTGGGCGGCTGGGTAATGATCCCTGAGCTCGTGGCGTTGTGGGTGGCGTTGTCGATCTATACCTCCGCATTCATCGCGGAGATCGTGCGCGCAGGGATCTTGGCGGTGCCGCACGGGCAAACGGAAGCGGCGATGGCGCTGGGGCTGACGTCGCAGCAGCGGTTGCGGTTGGTAATCCTGCCGCAAGCGATGCGGGTGATCATTCCGCCGCTTACCAGCCAATACCTCAATTTGACGAAAAACTCGTCGCTGGCAGCAGCGATCGGCTACCCGGACATCGTCGGGCTATTTGCCGGTACGGTACTCAACCAGACCGGGCAGGCGATCGAAACCATCGCGATGGCGATGGCGGTCTATTTGACGATCAGCATCATGATTTCGCTGTTCATGAACTGGTACAACAAGCGCATGGCGCTGGTGGAGCGATAAGGAGCGACTGGGCTTATGACACACGAAACCGCACCCTCGCTGCAACCAGCCAAAGTGATCTTTTCTCCCATCGGGTGGATGCGCGAACACCTCTTTTCCAGCGTCTGGAACTCCATCCTCACCCTGATCACACTCTATATCCTATGGTTGCTGGTGCCGCCGGTGATCGAATGGGCGTTCCTCAAAGCCTCCTGGGTGGGGACATCCCGCGACGATTGCACACCTGGCGGCGCGTGCTGGGTCTTCATCGCGCAGCGCTGGTCGCAGTTCATGTACGGGTTCTACCCAGAGGCGTTGCGTTGGCGCGTCGACCTTGCCGGGATCTTGGCCGTGCTCTGGGGTGGGCCGCTCCTTTTCCAGCGCTTTCCTTGGAAAAAGCTGTTTGGCTTCTCATTCCTGATTGGGTACCCGCTGATTGCCTGGTGGCTGCTCTACGGCGGTGACCTTTTCGGCATGACTACGGTTCCCACCGATCAGTGGGGCGGCTTGATGCTGACCCTGGTGATCGCCGCCGTGGGGATCGCAGGCGCGATGCCGTTTGGCATTCTCTTTGCGTTGGGGCGGCGCTCCGAGCTGCCCGTGATCAAAGCGGTGTCGATCGCGTTCATCGAGTTTTGGCGCGGGGTACCGCTCATTTCGGTGCTCTTCATGTCCTCGGTGATGCTGCCGCTCTTCCTGCCGGAGGGGATGAACTTCGACAAACTGGTGCGTGCGCTCATCGCGGTGGTGCTCTTTCAGGCTGCCTACATCGCCGAAGTGGTGCGCGGCGGTTTGCAGGCCATTCCGAAAGGGCAGTATGAAGCGGCGCAGGCGCTGGGACTCAACTACTGGCAGATGATGGGGTTGATCATCCTGCCCCAGGCGCTCAAATTGGTGATCCCAGGAATCGTAAACACCTTCATCGCGCTCTTCAAAGATACCAGTCTGGTGATCATCATCGGCCTTTCCGACTTCTTCATGATCATTCACCGCGCCACTGTCGATCCGGCCTGGCTTGGCTTCGCCACGGAAGGGTACGTCTTCGCCGCAGCGGTCTACTGGATTTTTTGCTTCGGCATGTCGCGCTATTCGATTGCGCTGGAAAAACGGCTCAATACCGACCATCGTCGGTAATGGACGCAAGAGGAGAGTTCCAGATGAACGAAACGGCAACCGCCACTACGACGCCCAACCGGATCGCTTCGCACAAAACCGCGGAGGCTATGATCGTCATGGAGCACGTGAACAAGTGGTACGGTGACTTCCACGTGCTCAAAGACATCAACCTCACCGTTGCCCGCGGGGAACGGATCGTGCTCTGCGGCCCTTCCGGTTCGGGAAAATCGACCACCATTCGCTGCATCAACCGGCTGGAAGCGCACCAAAGCGGACGCATCGTCGTCGATGGCATCGAGCTTTCGGACGACGTGCGCCAAATCGAAGCCATCCGCAAAGAGGTGGGGATGGTGTTCCAGCACTTCAACCTTTTTCCCCACCTCACCGTGTTGGAAAACTGCACCCTGGCCCCCATTTGGGTGAAAAAGATGCCCAAAAAAGAGGCGGAAGTCATCGCGATGCACTTCTTGGAACGGGTGCGCATTCCCGATCAAGCGAACAAATATCCCGGTCAACTCTCAGGGGGGCAACAGCAGCGGGTTGCGATTGCCCGGGCGCTGTGCATGAAGCCGAAGGTGATGCTCTTCGACGAGCCCACCTCCGCGCTCGACCCTGAGATGGTGAAAGAGGTGCTCGACACCATGATCGAACTCGCGGAAGAGGGAATGACGATGCTGTGCGTCACCCACGAAATGGGCTTTGCGCGCACGGTGGCTGACCGGGTGATCTTCATGGACAAAGGCGAAATCGTCGAAGAAGCGCCGCCCGAAGTCTTCTTCACCAATCCGCAAAACGAACGGACCAAGCAGTTCCTGGGCCAGATCCTCAACCACTGATCCCCTCGAGCGCCACAAGCTTGTGGCGCTTGCCTTCTGTGAAGACGCGCCTACACTGTCCGCTATGGACAAAGGGCGCGATCGTTACTTGGTTGCCTACGACATTTGCGACCCTCGCCGGTTGGCCCGTGTCCACCGTTACCTCAATGGCTACAAGGTGGGCGGGCAAAAATCGGTCTATGAGGTGTGGGCAACGCCTGCAGAAATTGCCACGATCATTACCACCTTGCGCAAACTGATCGACGCAGAGGTCGATCGCGTGCATCTTTTTCGCCTTGACCCCCGGATGTCGATGCATGCCTACGGCATCCCAGTCGAGAGTTTTCCCAGCTACTTCGTGGTGGCATAAGGAGCAGAAGCATGAGTAGCCTCATCGTCGATCGCCGCGGCGTGCATTTGGCATTGGACGGCAATGCCATCGTCATCCGTGAAGACGAAGAACGAGTGGCAACCATCCCCATACAGCCGCTTTCCCGCGTTTTTCTCAAAGGGGATGTATCCGTCTCCGCAAACCTTCTGGGCAAATTGGGCGAGGTGTCGATGGCCATGTAAAAATGACCCACCTTGGCCATCGAAATTGACCCACCTTCGTTACCCTGCCTCTGATGATGTTCATCAGGAGGCGAGTTGTGTTGACGAAGGAGGAC
>Ga0207875_100048_pt1 | contig 96767 bp, 82 predicted proteins | sample CeladaPassage60A_FD_187476 | JGI IMG/M metagenome (GOLD analysis project Ga0207875, IMG submission 187476) | Cellulose-adapted microbial communities from the Joint BioEnergy Institute, USA - Passage3 60A (SPAdes) (version 2) | ecosystem: Engineered > Bioreactor > Continuous culture > Unclassified... | reverse complement strand
CCAAGGGCTGAAGAGTCTTTATCAACGATATGAATCTCTGCGTCAGACTTAATGGAACCGCCGTATACCGAACGGTACGTACGGTGGTGTGAGAGGACGAGGGTTAGTCACCCTCTCCTACTCGATTACCGGAGATGATTCCCGCCCTTTTTGTTTTGCGGGGCGCCCCCGGAGGGGATGAAAGCGTCCCGTTCAAATGGGGTCCGGACCGGTCCTGACCGATTCATCGGAAAAAACCGGCCGGAAAAGGCATCCTCTCGCAGATGCCTTGGAAATTGAAGGCGGAAGGGGCATCCGGGAGAAGAGGCGTTTCCCCTTTTCCGTTCCCGGCTGTCCTTACCCGCCTTCCGTTGCCCGATTTCGGCTTCGGTTACGCGATTCCCCTATTTTTCCGTTCAATCCCCGCCGATATACCGCCAGAATTCTCCCCGTTCGCATTTGATGCGGTCGACCTTTTTCTGCAGCTTTAATTTTTTCAGCTCCAATTCCACCTGAAATTTCGGCCGGTCGTAAACGAAGGATATTTCCTTCGCCGTCACCCACTTCTGCATTTTCAAATAGGTGAGGATCGGCGGCAGGGAGGATTTTTCCGGCTCCCTTTTCAGCATCTCGCGGAGGATTTTCACATAGATTTCATACGGATAATTCCCTGTCAGTTTGATCCCTTCTTCGTCGGCGTTTTTGGTAAACATGACGACGGTGGGAAAATCGGTTACGCCCATTTCATTGGTCACGTACAGATCGCACTGGAAGGCTTTCGATGCGCTGGTGGAATGGATATCCTTCTTAAATTCCTCGACATCCAGCCCGGCCTCCTTTGCACAGGCGATCAATGTCTGCGGGTTCGTAATGTTCATCTCCCGGTAAAATAAGTATTCCTGGAGTTTCCGGTAAAAGCGGATCCCCTTGTTTTTTCCCTGCAATTCGGCGGCCTTTACGGCGATCGAAGCGATGAACGGGGGATCGTTCTTCCGTTCCTGTTCCCGGCCCGAACCCAAACAATATTCAAGCAGGGTTTTCGGATGGCCGCCCTTCGCTTTCCTGCCGGAGCAGGCAGGATTCAATCGGGAAATCTTGCAGCTCAAAATGTAGGATAAGGTGAAATAATGGCTGTATTCCAATTCGAGCTTCTTGATCACCATTTCCAAAGACCAGCACTTAAAACATAGCGGATCGGTGAATATATAAAGCTCGAGGGGTTTGTTTTCGCTGCAGGTTTTGGTCGTCCGGCTCTCCAATTTTTTTTCCACGATCTTCACCCTTCTTCTCCGGCATGTTCCGGTGTGTTGATCATATGTTGGGCGGTGAATGCGAGCCTGGAAAAAAATTCATCCCTGACTTCGCCTTCCAAATGAACGGCGTCCATTGCCCTGGCCATACAATCCAGCCATGCCTTTGCCCTTTTCGGGGTGATGGGGAAGGGAAGATGCCGCCGCCTGAGCATCGGGTGGCCGTGCTCCTGCGTGTATAAAGGGGGGCCGCCAAGGAATTGGGTAAGGAACTGTTTTTGTTTTCTCGCTGTTTCCGTCAGATCATCCGGGAAAATCGGACGAAGATCCGGGTGCTTGGAAACATTTTGATAAAACTGGTCCACCAGCTCGTGCAGCTTTTTTTCCCCGATGATCTCGTACAACGTCCTCGCTTCCATGTGAACGAAACTCCCTTTTTTCGGTAGGCTTTGCTGTTATTTTATCAACGCTGAAAGGATAACTCAAATATCTCGCACCGGAAAAGGGGAAGATGGGGATTTTCGCCGGCAACTTCCGCAAAAAAGCCGTCCGGCGCGCTGCCGAACGGCTTAAGTTTAAACTTTCAAATCCTTGAGAATCGATCTTACATAGTGGACGGTTTCTTTGAACGGCGGTATGCCGCCGTATTTGTCCACGTTTCCGGGGCCGGCGTTGTAGGCGGCGAGGGCCAATTCCACCGAGCCGTACCGGTCGAGCAGCTGCCGCAAATATTTCGAACCGGCCATGATATTTTCATAGGGATCAAAAATGTTTTTCACGCCCAGGCTCTTTGCCGTCTGCGGCATCAGTTGCATATAGCCGCTCGCTCCGGCGGGACTGATGGCAAATTGACGAAAGTTTGATTCCTGTTTAATGACCCGCGCAATCAGTTCGGCGGGCAGCTGGTAGCGTTCGGCGGCCTGCCGGATGATCGCCCGGATGTTATCCGGCGCGCCGCTTTTTACGGTGTTACCGGTTCCCGCTGCCGCTTCCGGTCCGCCCGTTTTAACGGGAAAGGACGCAGGAGGCAATGGATTTTCCGATACGGGCGGCAAAATGCCGCTCGTTGGCGGAAAAGCCGCCCCGTTTGGCCCTTTCTTCCCTTCTCCCCCGCCGTTCAAATAAAGCTGGAGGAGATCGGAAAAAAGTGAGGCGGAAACATCCGGAGCATCCGCCGGTTTCCTTTCGCCCGCCGTCATCTCCCGGATGGCGGACCATTCGATCCATGCCTGTATTTGCCGGACATCCATGTACATCGATCCCCTTCTTTACGATTCTTCGTTCCTTTTGATCCATTCCTTATAGAAACGCATGATTTTATTCTCCGTCTTTCTCCGGGGGATCCGGCACCGTTCCAGCAGTTGTTGGAAATCCCGTTCGCCGGAAACCGGATCGCCGGTTTCATATTCCAGTTCAAAATCTTCTTTATTCAAATATACACTATGATCAAGGACAAGCAACCCATTATTGTAATTTTTTTCAGCCCGCCACGTCTTCAATTTTCCGAAGGGGCGGAGCCGGGCCGGCTCGATCCCCAATTCCCTTAACCGGCCGGCGAGCTGCCCGTCCGGAAAACGTTCTTGGCCGGCGATTTGCGCGGCCGCGTCGGGAGTGAGCTTTTCCGTCGTCTCCAAAAGCCCGCCGGCGGCAGGCTCCTTCAACGTCCATTCCCACTTTCCTTCCTTGCCGCGGATCCTGAGGGCGCATCCCATTTTTTTCAACGCGAAGTCTTCCGTATCGAAATACGTGTTTTCCTGGAGTTTGAAATCCGCGGGCTGAAAGGAAAAAAGCCCTTTGATCCGTTCGAATTCCTCTTTTGTCAGCAGATTTTTGAATTCGATTTCCAGCTGCTGCATGGTTCCACCTGCCTGTCCGTGGCGAACAGCGCCACCCAATCTTTTTATCGGCAAAAATCTTTGCCGGTGAAGGGGAATGTCCCCCGTCCGCCTGGAATTTTCGATGAAGTCCAGGAATTTGTGTAAAAAGAAGCGGGCGCAAAGCCGTTCCATTTCCGGAAGGCGATGTTCCCTTGACTGGGAGCGGGATTTTACACAAACGGGAGGACTTGATCGAATTTTCTTCACGCGCAGGCCATCATCGGCCGGTTCCCCGTCATGCTATGATGATAGCAAAAACAGGGAAAAAAGAACAGATTCCCGGCCGGGATGGTTGCAGAAACGGCGGCTATCATGGAAAATAGGGTTGGAAAAGGGAAAAACCCACCCCCGGGAGAGGAGTGGAAAAATGGAAAACTGGGATCATTTTTTGGAACCGTACAGGCAAGCGGTGGAAGAATTAAAGGTGAAATTGAAGGGGATCCGCAACCAATTCGAGCTGGAAGAAACCCATTCTCCCATCGAATTTGTCACCGGAAGGGTAAAACCGATCCCGAGCATTTTGGATAAGGCGAAGAAAAAAAATATACCCCTCGACCGGATCGAGGATTTGATGCAGGATATTGCCGGATTGAGGATCGTCTGCCAGTTTGTCGACGATATTTATACGATCGTCTCCTTATTGAGGCAACGAAAAGACTTTGAAATCGTGGAAGAAAAGGATTACATCAGGCGGAAAAAGGAGAGCGGCTACCGTTCCTACCACCTGATCATCCGGTATCCCGTGCAGACGATCCACGGGGAGAAAAATATTTTGGCGGAGATCCAAATCCGGACGCTGGCGATGAATTTTTGGGCAACCGTCGAGCACACCCTGAACTATAAATACAACGGCCATTTCCCGGAGGAAATCCGATTCCGCTTGCGGCGGGCGGCGGAGGCGGCGTTTTTGCTGGACGAGGAGATGTCCCTCATCCGGGAGGAAATCCGGGAAGCCCAAAAATTTTTTACGGAGAAAAAGGAACGGGACCAATGAGAACCGACAAGGGAGGATGAACCGTGAAATTTGCCATCGTATCGAAAGGCGACCCACAATCGAACGAATACGTGCAAAAAATCAGAAGCTATCTGGAAGATTTTCGCTTCCGCTATAATGAAGACCAGCCGGAAATCGTCATCTCGGTGGGCGGCGACGGCACCTTCCTCTACGCCTTTCACAAGTATAAAGGGCGTTTGGAACATACCGCATTCGTGGGGGTACATACCGGCCATCTCGGTTTTTACGCCGACTGGGTGCCGGAAGAAATCGAAAAGCTGGTGATCGCCATCGCCAAATCCTCCTTCCGGATCGTCGAATATCCCCTGTTGGATGTGCTCGTCCGGTATAATCAGCCGGCGAAACGGGACTCCCAATATTTGGCTTTGAACGAATCGACGGTCAAGAGCGTGGAAGGGACTTTTGTCATTGATGTGGAAATCAAGGGGGAATTGTTTGAACGGTTCCGCGGCGACGGCTTATGCGTGTCGACGCCTTCGGGAAGCACCGCCTACAACAAGGCGCTGGGAGGGGCGATCATCCATCCGTCCCTGGAAGCGATCCAAATCGCCGAGATGGCGTCCATCAACAACCGGGTGTTCCGTACCATCGGATCCCCGCTCATCCTCCCGTCCCATCACACCTGCGTCCTGAAACCGGTCACCCAGCCGGATTTCCTTGTGACGGTCGACCATTTGTCCTTTTTGGAAAAGGATGTAAAATGGATCCAATTCCGTGTCTCCGAGAAAAAGATCCGCTTTGCCCGCTACAAGCCCTTTCCTTTTTGGAGCAGGGTCCGGGCTTCCTTTATCGGGGACTGACGGGCGGATGCGGCCGGCCAAGGAGCGCCGGATGCCGCAGGAAACATCTTGCATTTGCGTAAAAAGGGGAAGGATACCGTGCCGAATTTGAGCTTGAAATGGGAAATCCTGCCGGAGGACGAGGGAAAAACGGTAAAAAAATTTTTGCGGGAGAAAAAAATATCCAGGGCGGCTTTAAATGCCGTCAAATACCGCGGCGGAAGCATCCTCGTGAACGGGGAAAAGGTGAACGTCAGGAAAGTGTTGAAGGCGGGCGACCTTTTGCAGGTTTTGTTTCCGGATGAGGAGGCGAGCGAAAAGCTTCGTCCCCAAGACATCCCGCTCAACATCCTGTATGAGGACGAGTATTTGCTGGTCATCGATAAGCCCGCCCCGATGGACACGATTCCACCCAGAAACAGGAGACACGGAAGCCTGGCGAACGCCCTCCTGGGTTACTATGAAAAGATCGGGCTGAAAACGGCTCCCCATATTGTGACCCGGCTGGACCGGAATACGAGCGGGCTCGTTCTCGTGGCCAAATATCAACATATCCATTCCCTTTTGGCCCGGGCCCAGCGGTCGGGCGAGATCTCCCGCCGGTACATCGCCTTTTGCGAGGGGGTTTTTTCCGATCCGGAAGGGGTGATCGAGGCACCGATCGGCCGCAAGCCGGGAAGCATCATCGAAAGGACGGTTTCGGAAAACGGCCGGTATGCGCGGACGGAATATGAGGTTTTAAAGCAATACGACACGTACGCGAAAATCCTGGTCCGTCCGAAAACGGGAAGAACCCACCAGATCCGCGTCCATTTTTCCCATATCGGGCATCCTTTGCTCGGCGATTCCCTGTACGGGGGAAACACGGCAAGGATCAGCCGCCAGGCCTTGCATTGCCGGGAGATTTCCTTTTGCCATCCGATCCGGGAAGAGCCCGTGACTTTCGTGAGCGAACTTCCCGAGGATATGCAAAAACTGGAGCAATAAAAAAGGATGGCATTTCCCTCGCCGGCCGTCCGGGAGAACCTTTTCCCCGGGCGGAAGATTGTGTAAAATTAGTAGCAGATAATAATAGGTTCTAATAGGAGGAAGAAATATGATTTCTTTAAAAGGGAAAACCTTTGTCGTCACGGGTGTGGCCAATAAAAGGAGTCTGGCTTGGGGAATCGCCCGTTCGCTGCATCAGGCGGGCGCCCGTTTAATTTTTACCTACGGAAGGGAACGGACGGAAAAAAACGTCAGGGAACTGGCGGATACCCTCGGCGCCGACGATGCCCTCATCTTCCCTTGCGATGTGTCGGAGGATGAAAATATCACCGCTTGCTTCCAACAAATCAAAGAGGCGGTCGGCATCATTCACGGGGTCGTCCATTCCATCGCCTTCGCCAACCGGGAAGATCTGGAGGGGGAATATGTCACCACTTCCAAGGAAGGATTTTTATTGGCCCATCACATCAGTTCCTATTCTTTAACGGCCATCGCCCGGGCGGCGAAAGACCTCATGCCCGAAGGGGGAAGCATCGTGACCTTGAGTTATTTGGGCGGGGAGAGGGTCGTCCGGAATTACAACGTCATGGGCGTGGCCAAGGCGTCCCTGGAGGCGAGCGTCAAATATTTGGCGAACGACCTGGGGAAATACGGCATCCGGGTCAATACGATCTCCGCGGGCCCGGTCCGAACCTTGTCCGCCAAAGGGATACGCGGATTTGATGAAGTGTTGCGGGAAATTGAGGAAAAGGCGCCCCTGCGGAGGACGACGACTCCGGAAGAAGTGGGAGATACGGCCCTGTTTTTGCTGAGCGATCTGTCCAGGGGGATCACGGGGGAAACGATTCATGTGGACTCCGGATTCCACATTATCTCGATCGTATGACGTCCGGATCCCCGGTGCAAAACTGGACGAACATCGGGAGGCCTTCCGGTGGCGTGAACGGAAGGTCCGAAACCGGCTCCCGGTTTTGCGCCGTTCGAAAGGGAATTTCCTTTCGGGCGGTTTTTTCGTTTGCCCGGCGGGGCTGTACCGGCGAAAGTGCTGGCGGATGCCCGAGGCAGGACATGGGTGTAACGGGCCGGGGGAGGGGCCCGGGCGCCCTACCGGCCTGCCGTGAAGATTTTTTTGCCGGCGATCCGGAACCTTCCGCTTTTTCCGCCAGCCCCTTTCCGGGGAAGATTCCCTGATAGGCGGATGAACAGGATAAAAAATCCTGCATACAATGTTTTTAGAAAAGGAGGAAGGGTGAAATGGGGGAAAAAACGAAAAAGACTTTGCCCGAACCTTACCTGTTCATCGACCGGCCGGAATTTTCCCGGACCCTTTTGCCCCTGCAGCGCACGTTCCGAACACCCCTCGAAGGGGAGGAAGAGGCCTTCGCCGGCGCCAGCCCCTTCGCCGAGGACGGACGGGAAAGGGAAGGGGGAAGGGCGGATTCGGCGGAAGGGACGGATGAGGAAAAGCAAAAAGAGATCGCAAGAAAAATCCGCAGCCTCCTTTACCCGCCGGTATTGCCCCGTCCCTTTTGTACGGTGCTGATCGACGGGAAGAGGGTCCGCTGCCAGATTCTCAACAAACAAGTGGATCGGGTCCGTTTGAAAATTGAAAACGAACTTTTGGAAGTGCCGATTAAAGAGATTCAAGATCTGTTTTTGGCTTAGCGGTACCGGGCGGCTGATCCTCCGCCGGAAGGGAACGGGAAGGAAAGGAAGGGGGCGTTGGGGACCCGGTCCGGCCGGGGAATTTTTCGGCCCCTTTCCCGGCCCTGAAGGATTTAACGTCTTGAGTAAAAGGAGAAAGCTATTGACGTATGGTCAATAGCTTTTTTGAAAATTTTTCCTAGAGGTTGATCGGGGGCAGGCAGGTTACGGCGCTGAAATTATTGAGATCGGCGGTTATGCAGACATTGGTATTTTCGAAAGGCTTCGGCTCCTTATCCAGATCTTCCAGCAAATCTTCCGCGTCCTTTTTCGGATCTTCGAATTGCAGCAACTCCAAAATCGCGCAACAAGTATTCGGATCCACATCGACGACCCTGAATACGACAGAAACCCCGACATTCACCTTCTCATGCAATCCGCTTCTTTTCACGCCGACACCGACAAAGGGGCTGCAAGTGCCTTTGCAGAATAAAATGACGGGGATCGTATTGAAAGGACTCGATTTCGTTCCGTGGACCAGCTCCTGAATGGCCCGGTTGCAGCTGGTGTCACATCCGCTGTCTTCCACTTCGTTTTGCGCTTCGACAATATCGAGCAGCACATTGCATACACAATTCCGGTCATGGTCATGACGTTCCGGTTCGTGTCCCATAAAAACCCTCCTTTTTTAATACATGTATCCGAAGTCAATATAGGATATGATCCGGCATGGAGCGGGGAATCCGTGAAATGCCTATTTTTTTGCACTTTTTTCCGGCGAAAAAACGGCCCGGTGAACATATACATGAAATAAAACGGTTCCGGGGAGGATGCGGAAATGATCGCGGAAAACGGCTGGGTGCTTGCCCTCATCGGATTGGCCGCCTTTCGGGTGACCAGGCTGCTCGTCTACGACAAAATTTTTGAATTTTTGCGGGCCCCTTTTTTCGACGAAGTCACCGAAACCGGGGAGGACGGCAAAGAGGAAACGTATCTTGTGCCGAAAAAGGCGGGCTGGAAACATGTTTTCGGGGAATTGCTGAATTGTTACTGGTGCACAGGGGTCTGGGCGAGCCTGTTTTTAACCCTGCTTTATCTTTTTTGGCCGTTCTGGGGCGAATTGATCGTATTGGTGTTTGCCGTGAGCGCGGTCGCGGCAATCATAGAGACCGTTGTTCAAACTTTCCTGGGCGATTGAAGAAGCGCATTCCGACGGTTCTTCATATGATAATAAAAAATGGAGGTTTTCCATATGAAAAGCAAGGAATTGCCCGCCGTAAAAACAAAGCCGCTTTCCATGAAAAAACGGAAGAAGGGATGCGGCTGCGGCCGGAGAAAATCCAAATCCGACCGGCAGGAATAAGGGAATTTGAGGGGACGCCGGACAAGAAAGCCGGACGAAGGAAAGGCAGTCCTCCGAAATCAAATGTTCCAGGCTCCGCAGGGGAAGGAAAAAGGGACACGTCGCCTTTCCAAAGAAGGCAACGCCCCTTTCGTCTTCCGCTGCCCCCCTTCCCAACCGCTTTCCCCGGATGCCGTTTTTCCGGGGGAAGCCGGAAGCTGGGGAAAGAGATAAGCTGAAAGGAAATCCTTTCGGCTTATTTTTTTATGTTTTCGAAAATATCCTCGTTCCGTCCTGATAAAAAATCCCTTTTTTGCAGAAAATAATCGGGGAAACAAATTTTGAACGGGAAGGGACACCGATGAAAGGAAAAAGATGCGCCATTTTATTTCTCGCCTTCTTCACCGCTTTGAGCGGCTGCAGCCAGGGCGAAGGGAAGGCGGTCGCGGGAAATATGAATGAGGCGGCCGCGGTTTCGCACGATGACGGAGAGGAACGGGAAAAGGCGGAACAAATGAAGGAAGCGGCCTTGTCCATGAAGGAAATGAAAAACGTCTGCCTGGTCAAAGGGAAAAAACAGACCGTTTTGGCCTTCCAAGTTTACCATCGCCATCGGTTCCGGATGGAAAAAATACAGAAGGACCTGTCGGAAGAAATGAAAAAAAGGTTTCCGGACGAAAAAATCACCGTATCCTACGATTTTAAAATCTTTCTGGAAACCAGCCGGCTGATCCATAAAATCCGCTCCGGAACAATCAGCGGGGAAAAAGCGGAAAAGGAAATCGGCCGGATCGTCCGTTTGAACAACGAAAAAACGTAAAGGAGGAAGGATGATGGCGAATCCGAAAAAAACGCCGGAACAAAAGGAATATGAAAAGCTGGAAAAAAAGCATGAAGTGAAGCGGCCGATATGGCGCAACTGCCTCACCGCCTTCTGGGTCGGCGGGCTGTTCTGCGTTGTGGGGCAAGCCATTACATATTTTTACATTTATTTTTTCAACTTCACCGAAAAAACGGCGAGCAATCCGACGGTCGCGACGATGATCTTCCTTTCGATGGTTTTGACCGGTTTCGGGATTTATGATCATATCGGCCAGTTCGCCGGCGCGGGAAGCGCCGTCCCGGTAACGGGATTCGGAAACGCGGTCATCTCCGCGGCGATTGAACATCGGACGGAAGGCTTCGTGCTCGGCGTCGGGAGCAACATGTTCAAGCTTGCCGGATCCGTCATCCTGTTCGGGGTGTTTTCCGCTTTCGTCGTCTCCCTAGTCAAAACGATCCTTTCGTATTGGGGGGGATAAGGATTGCGAAAAGGAAAGCAAACTTGGGAGTTTGAAAACGAGCCGGCCATCATTGCCACCGGGGTAACGGGCGGTCCCTTTGAAGCGCGGGGCAGGCTGGCGGAGGATTTCGACATCCTTCACGATGATTTGTGGATCAAGGAACAGTCCTACGAAAAGGCCCATCAGCGGCTGATCGAAGAAGCCGTCCAGGCCGCTTTGGAAAAGGCGGGGCTGCGGAAGGAAGATATCCACTTTTTTATCGCCGGCGATTTGATCAACCAATTGTCGCCGACGAACTTCGCCGCCCGGACCTACGGGATCCCCTATTTCGGGATATTTTCCGCCTGCGCGACGTCCATGGAAGGGCTCGCCCTTGCCGCGAACATCCTGAACCACGGGAATGCGGAATATATCGTAACCGGCGCCGCCAGCCATAACGGGGCGGTGGAACGGCAGTTCCGCTATCCGACGGAATACGGCGGCCAGAAGCCGCCCACCGCCCAATGGACGGTAACCGGCGCCGGCTTTGCCGTTCTTTCTTCAAAAAGGGCGAACTATCCGAATGAGCCGGTCGTTTCCCGGGCAACGATCGGCAAGGTCATCGACATGGGCATGAACGATCCTTTCAACATGGGCGGGGCGATGGCGCCCGCCGCCGCGGAAACGATTTTTGCCCATTTCCAAGACACCGGATTGGATCCCGCATATTATGATCTCATTGTTACCGGGGACCTTGGGAAGATCGGCAGGAGCACGGCGCTGGAGCTGCTGGAGAAGAAAGGGATCAAATTGACGGAAAAGCAATTCCAGGACTGCGGATTGCTCATTTACCGGGAAGATCAGCCGGTGCAGGCGGGGGCGAGCGGGGCGGCTTCTTCGGCAACGGTCATCTACGGCCATTTGCTGAAGCTCATGAAAAAGGGCGCCATCCAAAGGATGTTGTGCGTGGCCACCGGCGCCCTGCTGTCCCCCCTTACCGTCCAGCAAAAGGAGACCATTCCGTGCATCGCCCATGCGGTCGCCATTGAAATGAAGCCGGGACGGATGCACTGATCTGGGAAATGAAGGAAGGTTGGGCGGGAAAGGGGTCAGGAGGCCGGTTCGTTTTGCTGAGGGAACCGGCCGGCGTGGATCCTGGAAGGGGCGGCCGGGGTCCGGTACGGGCAAGGCGGCGAAAATTCAAACGGAGGCAAAAATTTCGTGAACAGGACCGCCCCGCCACCTTTAGACTTGCGAAATGCGGCAAAACTTGCAGAAAAGCGGAATTTACGGGGTTCGGGAACATGCTGTAAAAGAGCGGCAAAGATCACAAAGCCCGGACATTCGGAACGGCACGGGCTGGATCCGGAGAACCGCGGGAATCCGGCGAAAATGATGGGAAGTACGGGCTGAAGCCGGGAAGCGGCGCCCGTTTTAAGGCCGGAGAGGGAAGGCCGGCGCCTGCTCAAAGCCGGAGAAATCCGGAACGGCTCTTTTTCAGGCCGAAGAAGATCCGGGTCTTCTGGCCGGAGGAAAGTGAAGCCGGCCGCATCCCTTTCCGGCGCAAGATTTGGGAAAGAGCCGGCGGCCGGATCCGGAACGGGGGCGGAAACGGGGCAAAATCCAAAAAACCGAAAGGAAAGGCAAGGACGGACGGCCGACCGGCGGTCCTGGCGGATCGTTCAAAATCAAAAGGAACGGAAGGGAGATGAAAAAATGCTGGCCATGTTTTTTTGGGCCTTTGTGGTGGGGGGGATCATTTGCGTCATCGGGCAGCTGCTGATGGATGTATGCCATTTGACGCCGGGGCATACGCTAAGCCTGCTCGTGGTGGCCGGCGCGATCCTGGACGGATTCGATCTGTACGAGCCCCTCATCGATTTTGCCGGAGCGGGGGCGACGGTGCCGATTACCAGTTTCGGAAATTCTTTGGTCCACGGCGCTTTGGAGGAAGTGAAAGCCCACGGCATTATCGGCGTATTGACCGGCATGTTCGAAGTGACCAGTTCGGGGATCTCTTCTGCGATCATCTTCGCCTTCATCGGGGCGTTAATCTTTAAATCCAAGGGATGAGGAAGACTGGGCCGCGCGCCAATATCGTCCGTAAGCTGCAACATCGTTTTGAGCCATTCGATGAGGAGGAGCGGGCTGCCCGGAATGTCCGCCCGTCTTCAATGTCCGTCATTCGAGCCAGGGGACGAGGGGCAAAGGCTCCTCTTTCGCAAAAAACAAAAAGGATGGGGAATCCCATCCTAATTTCGTTTCCTGCCGGTGGGTTATTTGTTTTAAATAAAGCTCGCACCAACGATAATCAACAAGATGAACAGCACGACAATCAACACAAAAGAGGAGCCATAGCCACCGCCGCCGTATCCGTAACCGCCGTATGGGTAGCCATAACCCCAGCCGCAGCCACCGCCGCCGAAGCCCCAAGACATACCTGACTTCACCTCGCTTTTTGTAATGTCAATTTAGCATATGAATCCTTGCATAAAAATGTATAGGCGGCTTTCATTCCGGGAGGAAATTTCGGAGGAAGCGGCCCGCCCCTTTTGCGGCCGGACGGCGGGATTTTGCCTTGTCCGGGAGGTGTGGGGATTTTTCGGGGCGGGAAAAGGCGGACCGGTTCCCGTTCATTCAACCATTTTTGCAAGGAGGCCGTTTGTGCCGAACCTTTTCCCCCGATCCGCATAAAATATGATAGCTTATGAAGGAAGGAGCGGGGGGAAGGGATGGATAATCTTTTCTTTAAAAATATCGAGAAGAAGACCGGCGTCAATATGAACGAAATCCTTCAGCTGGCGTCATCCTTGCAAAATGCCAATTTCAAGGATGAAAAAACGGTCCGGGAAGTCGTCCGGCGAGTGTCGCAAATCGCGAACCGGCCGATCAAAAAGGAATTGGAGGACAAAATCGTAAAAACGATCGTCAACGACGGCCGGAAGCTGGATTTTAACACGATCTCGAAAATGATGAACGAAAAAAAATAGGTGCCCTTCAGGGCACCTGTATCATTTTTGTGGAAACATTCCGAAAAAAATGGCATGATAAAGATAGGAGATCTTCCGTGCGCGTTCCATACGGAATGCAAAACGCTTGTTTCCGCATGCGGGATACATAAGCTTTGCGGCGGAGGAACGATTCGCCAAACCTTTGGAAAGGGGGAAGAAGGTTGGGGTATATCCCGCCGGTCACCCATCATGCCACGGATCTTTACGTGTCGCGGAGTGTGAACGGGGAGGCCCGCTATAAAATTTCCCCGCTTCCGGCGGCAGCCCGCATCAAGAAAACGGCCTCCGAAGGACAAAACGGGTCGTTGCACAGAAGCCTTTTCCGCGAAAACGGAAAAGGAAACGCCATTGATCGGTACATCTAAAGCGTTTGCGTCCCTCCTCCTGGCGGAAAGTTCCGCCGGTTTTCAGAAAGAGGAAAGGGACGCTTTTTTTTCGGCCCTTTTATTCCCCGCATAGGTCTGGACATGCAGCGGCGTATTTGCTTTCCATTCCGCATAAAGCACTTCTTTAACGTCATTTGCGCCTTGCATTTTCAATTGTTCCATGAGCTGTTCCTTCGACCAGCCGATCAGCCGCAAATTATCTTCCACGATTTCTCCGTCAGAAATGATGGAGACGGCTATTTCCGCCGGCGGGGAAGGGATGTTCAAGTCCTTTTTCGTCACGTAGTCGTAATCCGGCTTCTTCACGACGCTGATCGTCCCGTCGGTTTCCAAAATGGCGAATGCGCATTCTTGGATGGAAAAGACATCTTTGGACCGCAGCAGGTGCTTCAGCTGATCGAGATCCATCCGGTTTTTTTTCAAGGCCTGATAGTCGATGTATCCGTTATGGATGATGATGGATGGTCCCCCTTCCAGCAGCGGGCGGGTTCTTCGGTATTTTTGCGTCAGCCATTCCGTGATATAGATCAACAGGCCCCAAACGAAGATCGAAAACAAGATTTTTCCCGCCGTGACGTTTCGATCATACATGGCGTTTCCCACAAATTCCCCCAAAATCAGGGCGGAAATGAAGTCGAAGGCGGTGATTTGGGTGATTTGGGATTTTCCCAGGAATTTCGTCACCGCCAGCAGGGCGGAATACCCGATGATCAGCTCGAAGGCCATATGAAGATAATCCACGGAACAACACCTCGTTGATAGAAGGTCTCTCTATCTATCATCACCTTTTCCGGAAAAAATAAACGGGAGGAAAAAATTTTGCCGGGAGCTTTCCTGGGGGAAAATAGCGGGGACATTCCGGCCCGTTTCCAATCGCAAGCCGCGATTTCTTTCTGCTTTCGCTGATATGGGAGGTAAGGGTTTGGGCCGATTTCCGCGAGGGGAGGGGCGACGCTTTCCGTAAGACCTTTGTCTGTCCGAGAAAGGAGGGGAATCAATGGCGGGCCATACAGTGCCGCATTCCGTAAAACCTGTGCTGCGGCGAGAAGCCGTTTACGGCGCAGGGGATGTCGGAAACTTCCATCGGCATCGGCCGGATCAGGAATGGGCCGGGGCCGCTTGGGATCGGAACCGGGCGGGGGGTGCTGTCCATTGGCGGGGATCGGAATCATTCCCGGCTACTAAGAAGAAGTCGGTTTGATCACCGGGTGCGGTCCATTGGCGGATCGGAATCGGGCAGATGGGGGCCATTGCGGGAAAAGGAGCCGGGCAGCGATTTGCCTTTTCCAGAAATTCTCCAGAAGCTCGGCATGGCGGCTCCGGAACAAGGAGGCCGGATTCCGGCCATCCGGAACGGCATGAGCCGGGAAACGGAGCGGAAGGAATATCTTTTTTGCCTTGCTTGAAGGCATTTTTCAAACTTTTGGCCGAACGGATCGGGCGGAACATCCTTTTGCTTTTGCCTTCCCTTGCGGAATCCTTTCCAACTTTCACCGGAGCGGATCGGAAGGATCCGCATTTTCCCTTCCGGCCGGACAGGTTCTTCGGCACCCGGCCTGCCCCGGACCTCCGGAAAGAGGAGGCCGTTCAACCTGCAAATTTTAATGGACATAGAAAAGGAAGCTGGCAAAAGGATCCTTCCTTTTGCCGGCTTCCTTCTCTCAAGTCAACGGTTTTTCCATCGTGCGATGGGGGATTCCCGCGTCCAGGAACTCCTCGGAAACGACCGTAAATCCAAGCTTTTCATAGAAGGGGATGGTGTGGGTCTGGGCGTTCAGTTTCACTTTTTTATACCCTTGTTTTTTGGCGTACTCGATGATCGTTTCCATGATTACCTTACCCGCCCCCATTTTTCGGGCTTCGGGCAAGACGCAAATCCGCTCGATTTTCCCGACGCCGTCCACTTCGCGAAAACGGCCGGCGCCGATCGGTTTTTGATCATCGGAGTAACAGAGAAAATGGGTGGAAGTATTTTCATATTCGTCGATTTCCAGCTCCGGAGGGACGTTTTGTTCCTCCACAAAGACGGTTTTGCGGATGTTCATCACCTGGTTAAGCTGTTCTTCATTCTCTGCGATGATTACCTTCAAATCTCTTCACTTCCCCAACAAAAAGGTTTCATATACGGTCCATATGCCGTCGTCCAGCTGGTACAGAAGGTGGAACCGGTCAACCGTTTCTTCAAATTCCACATCGATTAGCCGCAGCTGGCTGTAGACGTCGGCATGTTCCCCGTTGGAAAGCTCCTGCCCGATGGTAATATGCGGCACGAACTGGTTTTCCGAAGGGCTGCCGAAAAACGGGTCTTCGTTAATCTCATTGTACAGGTCCACGAGGACCGGCGTCGGTTCGATCTTGATGTAAATGACGTTATTTAAAGGGTGGAAAGAGCTGATCTTCGTCGTTCGCAAAGGAAACGGCCGGTATTTTTGGGCAATTTCCTCCAGCTTTTCCGAATATCTGGGCAAATCTTCTTCGTTGATGTCGAAAGGGCCTTTTAAGGTCAAATGGGGAGGAATCAAAGCGTATTTCGGATCATAGCGTTTGCGGTAAGAATTGGCGAAATCCTGAAGCTTTTTGGAAGGAAAAATCGCAATGCCCGCTTTCATGACAGACCTCCTTTTGGATTGGTTTTCGCGAAGAAGGGCAAAAAAGATCCGGAGTTAGGCGAAGTTTTTTCTATTATAACAGAAAAATTGATTTTTAAACTATTACCGTTACCTAACACTTTTACGGAATTTTTTCATTCCGCCGGGAAAAGGAAACTCAGCCCCCGCTTTAAATCCTTTTGCCAATATTTCCACGTGTGATTTCCCGCGAATTCTTCGTAAAAATATTCCGAGGGCCTTCCTTCGATCCATTCCTTCAGCATCCGGTTCGGCGTCAAAAAGTCGGCGACGGCGCCGTCGGTCGTCTTCACGGCCGTTTCCTGCCGGCCGACGACATGGTAAATTCTCAAAAGCGGCCATTCGGAAAAGTTTTTCGCCCGTTCGATCACATCGCCGTTCACATAGGGGGAATGGAGCAACAAATTCCCGAAGGTGCGGGGATATTGCATGGCGGCCAGCAGGGAAACGGTGGCCGCCAGCGAATCGCCGGCCAAGGCCCTCGACGATCCGGCGGGCGATACAGGAAATTCCCGTTCAAGGGCAGGGAGAAGTTCATGGGCAAGAAAATACAGATAGGCTGCGTGTTTTTCGCCGGATGGATGATATTTGCCGCGCCGGTCATGCACATCCCGGTAGGGGACGCCGGCAAAAATGGCGGGCTGCATCCGTTTTTCCCGGATCAGTTCATCCATCGTCTTGGCGATCCTGCCCAATTGAAAATAATCCCGGCCGTCTTGGGCGATGATCAGCGGATATTTTTTGAATTCGGAATAAAAAGGAGGAAGGTAGACGAACAAAGGGACCGTTTCCGCCAACGCGCCGGAACGGACCGTCAGATCGGTTACCGTACCGCGTTCCATGGGCCTCACCTGGAGAAAGTTTTATACAAAAATAATAACATAATCTTTCCGCATTTGGGTTTGAATTTATGCGATCAAGGTTGGGAATTTCCGTTTGTTTGCCTTTGCGGCGGGCAGGGCGGCAAAAATCCGGTCCATCCGGAAACGGCGAATGCCCCCTTTGGACAAATCGAAGGCAAGGACGGCACCGCCGTCCAATTTGCGCGGAAGGACGATCCTTTTCGTCCATTCGCCCTTTTCGGACAGATAGATGATTTCAACGGGAATTTGTTCCTTGAGGCAACGGTGAAACAGGTCCATCGGAATCCCTTCCTTTTCTTCCAGTATAATCGAACATATGTTCGATTGCAAATGGAAGACGCGGAAGCCTTTCTGCCTCCTTTCACCAGGGCAGCTTTCGATTGTGAAAAGGCTAGCGATCTCAGGAAATCGGGCAGCGCCATTCCCTGATTTTTTCATGAAGCCCTTGCACTTCCAGTTACGTAAGGAGGTATGATCGAAGGGGAGGGGCGGGGAGGCGAGCCGCAAGGCCCTTTTAAGCCTGCTTGAGGAATGGGAGCCGACGGGCCGGCCGGTCACGCGGAACCGGCGGACAGCAAGTGAGCACCATCGATTGATCGGATCCGACGAAAGCTACCCGCTCACCCGCCGTTCCCCTTCGTTTCCGCTTGTCCGCGTTTCCCGTGGAAAGGAGGCCGGGAAATGGCCCCCCCAGCCCCTGAAAAAAGAATTTGCCGATAAGAAAGGAAGATCGCCTTGAACCACCAGCCAAGGAATCCGATGAAACTCGCCGATTTTTTTCAACTGTTGAAAATGGGAAATCCGTCCAAACCCCTCATCGCCGCGGCGCTCTTTCTCGGCCTTTTGGAAACGGGGGCGGGATTGGTCGTCCCGCTGTTGACGAAAAATCTGATCGATCAATTGTCCGACGGCGGCATCGATTGGACGATCATCGTCTTCCTTTTGGCCGCCTTTCTTTTCCAGACCGTTGCCGGCGGATTTTCCTTCTACGCCATGACGTACGTCGGGGAAAACATCGTGGCGCGATTGCGGGAAAACTTGTGGAGCCGCGTGTTGGATTTGCCGGTCTCCTACTTCGACAAACACGAGTCGGGAGAAACGATGAGCCGCATCATCCAGGACACCAACATGGTCAAAATGCTGGTGACGAACCATTTCGTTGCCTTTCTTTCGGGCATCGTCTCCATTGTCGGTTCGGTCATCATTTTGCTCATCATCGACTGGCAGATCACCCTCATCATGTTCCTTTCCGTCCCTTTGGCGCTTTTGGCCATCTTGCCGCTGGGAAAGATCATTTATAAAATCGCCATGCAAAGTCAGGATGAAATGGCGGCGTTCAGCGGACATCTCGGGCGCGTCCTCCATGAGATCCGCCTCGTCAAGGCATACAATGCCCAACCGGCTGAAGAGATGGAAGGAAAAGAGGAGATCCGCCGGCTGCTCCGCTTCGGTTTGAAGGAGGCGAAGATCCTAGCCGTCGTATCTCCTTTCATGACGATGCTGATCATGCTGGTGGTCGTCGTCATCATCGGCTACGGCGGTGCGCGGGTGGCCTCCGGCGCGATGTCTCCCGGATCCCTCGTCGCGATCATCATCTATCTCTTCCAAATTGTCATGCCGTTCAGCCAGTTCGCCTCCTTCTTTACCACTTTCCAAAAAACGATGGGGGCGACGGAGCGGATCGTGGAAATGTTGAACATGAAAGGGGAAGTAGGCGGCGGGAAAAAAGAAATCGACTTTGGAAAGCCGCTTGCGTTCCACAACGTGTCTTTTGCCTATGAGGAGGGGAAAATGGCGTTGAAGGCGGTCGATTTTACCGCCGAACCCGGAAAAACCGTCGCTTTTGTCGGGCCGAGCGGGGGCGGGAAGACGACCATTTTTTCCTTGATCGAACGGTTTTACAAACCGACGGAAGGCATGATTACGATCGGCGGGGAAAACATCGAAGCCTTCGATCTTCACAGCTGGCGCGGCGCCATCGGCTACGTCTCCCAGGAGAGCCCGATCATCTCCGGCACGATACGGGAAAATATTTGTTACGGCATCGAAAAACCCGTCCCCGAGGAAAAAGTGAAGGAAGCGGCCCGGCTGGCCAATGCCAGCGAATTCATCGAGAAACTGCCGCAAGGGTTTGACACGGAAGTGGGGGAAAGGGGCGTCAAACTTTCCGGGGGACAAAGGCAGAGAATCGCCATCGCGAGGGCCCTTTTGCGCGACCCGAAGCTGCTTTTGCTGGACGAAGCCACGTCCAACCTGGACAGCGAATCGGAAGGCCTCGTGCAGGAGGCGCTGAAAAACTTGATGAAGGGAAGGACGACCTTCATTATTGCCCATCGCCTTTCCACGGTCGTCGATGCGGATACGATCATCGTCATTGAAGACGGCAGGGTCACCGGTCAAGGGACCCACGAAGAGCTGCTGGTGGCCCATGCCTTGTATCAAAAATTGGTGAAGCAGCAGTTTAAGATGAAGTAATCGGGGAGGGCCGCTTTGGTCGGCGTTCGGCAAAGGGGGCCCCATGGCTTGCGTTGAGGGAATCGGGGAAGGTCCCGTCCGGCACACGGCTTGTTCATGGGCGCGGCTCCCCGCCGTCTATCGGCTGCGCTTTAACGGTTCGTTAAAAAACGGCTTCGGTCCGGATCCGATGAGGGATCGGGCCAAAGCCATGCCGGATCCGGCCATGATCAGTTCACGATCTTAATTTAATGATTGGGGATTCAGGCAAAGATTCATTCACCTATTCAAACAATAACATTTTTGGTTTTACGATCGGGGGAGAGCAAAGACGGGAAAATGAAAACCGGTAATGGCACGACTGCCCCGGCAGCGAAGAAAGATGGAAACTTGAAGGCTGCGCCGGAGAAGGCCGCCGGTTTTTGGTCTTCATATGCCTTATTGCCCAGGTTGCCGCGTCCGCCGGATATCCGGAACCTGAATCGGATCGGTTGTCTGTAGCGCATTTCCGGCATATTGCCTTCGAATTCCGATTCGGGAAACGTTTTAGCGGAAAAATTTTTTTGATCCCTGTTGACAAACAGGCCAAGATGCCTTATAGTACTAAATGTCCGGCAAAAATGATTCCGTAGCTCAGCTGGGAGAGCACCACCTTGACAGGGTGGGGGTCGCTGGTTCGAGCCCAGTCGGAATCATCGAACATCAAGGAAACCGCGTCAAATCAACGTTTGGCGCGGTTTTTTCATTTTATTGACTTGACGGCGAATATTGTTGACCGTGTTTCTGTATACGATACGGAAGCGGCATTGTATTCGATCCATGAAGTGCTTCAGAAAAGAGAACAGAGGAATTGATATCGAAATCATTCATACGGGTTTGGATCCCGTCGCGGTCGACTTCAGTTGCAGTTGCCCATCGACCGAGAGAATTGGAAAAATTTTGGAGAGGAGTTTGGCTGTGGCTGAAACCGAATGGAAAGATATTTGGCAAGAGTTGGAATCGTTAAAGCGGGAAAACAAATATTTGCGGAATTTATTGGATGTGACCTTGGATAAGGTCGTCGAGATTGAACGACGGATAAAGCGGGTGGAAGAGAAAGTGAATTCGGGATTGGAACTTTATTATCGTGAATATAAAGGGATCGGTTATGCGGGAAAATATAATTTTGAACAAATCGATGAATCCGCCCGCGAATTGATCAAAAACTTGTTTTATGAAGCGGCCAAGAAAATTTCCTTGCCAAGTTTTGAAACATGGTTTACGGGTACCATTACGGATGCGCGGCTTACAGAGGATCTGCTGATTATTTACGCAAATAATGACTTTGGCCGGGATTGGCTGGAGACAAATTACAGCGATCTGATTCACGAAATTGTTGCTAAATTTTTGCAAAGGGAAGTTCAAATCCAATTCGTTAAGGACAGATAAATATTTTACCGCCCATCAGGAACCCCTGCGCCATGGCGATGGTGGACTTTATGCCGGAGCAAATGGAAAAGAAAATATGGAAATTCAAAGGATAAAACCAACCAAATGGTTGGCATTTTTTGTCCGCCCGGCATGGTGCAATCCGTCGGATCTGGGCATGACGAATCGTTGCCGTTGTGAGCCGGGGCTCCTGATCCCTTTTTTCTTTTTGACCGGGGGAAACTTTCTGATGACGAATCGTTGCCGTTGTGAGGCGGGATTGATTGAAGCAAATGGAGGTATAATGAAATTGCTAGCGCCGCTGCGGGAAATTTTGCCGGACGAACCGGCCTCAAAAAAACTCGATTTCCTTTGAAAACGAAAGACGGTCTTTTGCAAGAAGCACGGCCGTTTATTTTTTTGAGACGACCGTCCCGCCCATTCCTTGGGTAAAATAAAGGGGAAAACCCATTTGGCGGCAATGGCACCGCATCGAAACTGACAGGGAGGGAGAGCCCGCATGGATCGGGTGACGTTGATCTTGGCGTCCGCTTCTCCGCGGCGAAAGGAATTGATCCGACAGCTCGGCCTGCCGGTCGAGTTTGCGGTCAACAACGCCGATGAATGCGTCCAGGGTAATCTTCCGCCGAAGCAAGTCGTCGAGCGGCTCGCGGAGCGGAAGGCCCGCGCGGCTTATGAAGCGATCGGACCGAGGGAGAACGCCGTCGTGGTGGCCGGCGACACTGTCGTTGTCTACGGCGGGGAGATTCTCGGAAAACCGAAGGATGAGGACGACGCCTTTCGCATGCTCCGCCTGCTGCAAGGGAAAACCCATGCCGTTTACAGCGGCATCTCCTGCATCGCCTGCGCCGACGGCAAAGTCCTCACCGGCCACAGCCGGACGCTCGTGACGATGAAACCGTTGAGCGATGCGCAAATCCGCCGCTATATCCGGACCGGCGAACCGATGGACAAGGCGGGCGCTTATGCCATTCAAGGTCTCGGCTCGGCCATCGTGGAGAAAATCGAAGGCGATTATTTCACGGTCGTCGGGCTGCCGCTCGCCATGCTTGCGGACATGTTGGCGCAGCTGGGTGTTCGCGTGCTTTAAAGCTTTGTCCGGATCGCGGGGCGGCCGCCCCGTGAACCGCGGCCGGGCCGGACATCGGAGGGTTTTTCGGAAGTTGCCGCCGAAGTTTCTGCGGAAAACCCATGCGGCCGACTGCCGGGCATGGCGAAAGCAGATGTTTTGAAGTTTCCTGCCGCGCGTTTTACAATCTAATTAGACACCTGCCCTGGGCGGGTATCATCCGATCGTAAGGAGGAATGAAGCCGTATGGCGAAAAAAATTGCCGTTGTTATGACGAATGAGTTCGAGGACTCCGAGTACGCGAAACCGGCCGAAGCCTTTAAACAAGCCGGGCACGAATTGACCGTCATCGAGAAAGAAAAGGGCAAGACCGTCACGGGCAAACACGGTGAAGTGAAGGTTACCGTCGATGCGTCGATCGATGAAGTGAAACCCGAGGATTTCGATGCGCTCTTTATCCCGGGAGGGTTCTCGCCGGACATCCTTCGCGCCGATGACCGTTTTGTCGATTTCGCCAAAGCGTTTATGGATGCGAAAAAACCGGTGTTTGCGATCTGCCATGGTCCGCAGCTCTTGATTACCGCAAAAACGCTGAAGGGCCGCAAAGTGACCGGCTACAAATCGATCCGCGTCGATCTGGAAAACGCCGGCGCGAATTTCGTCGATGAAGAAGTCGTCGTTTGCGGCAACCAACTCGTCACCAGCCGCACCCCGGATGACATCCCGGCGTTTAACCGCGAGGCCTTGAAACTTTTGGCCGACTGAACAATCGTTTGGGTTCGCTTGGAACTGTCCCAAAAGCGTTCGCACCGTGTGCGCTTTTGGGATATTTTTTTGGGCAAAAAATGAGACCGTACCTTTGGTAAAAAGCGAATAACCTTATAGGATCAATCAGGAATACGGGGGAGGCCGGCGCGATCGGAATGCAATAAAGTATTTGCGTACATCCGTATTCCATCCGACTTTTATAATGATGATTCCATTAAAACCGCAATATGGATATAATCAGGATAAATGAAATGGCAAGTGGGGAAAAAATATGAAAATTATCCGAACAACTGATTATGAGACGATTGCAAAACTGAATCAGTCCGTCCATGATTTGCATTATGAATTGTATCCGAAATATTTTAAGCAATATGACTATGAGGCAATGAAAGAATTTTTCAAAGGTATTATTCATGACGAACGTTTTATTTTTCTCCTTGTCGAGGATGACGGCGAAGCGATCGGATACGCTTGGATCGAGATCAGAAACGATCCGGAAACCCCTTTTAAAAAGGCCTATAAATCCGAATATGTCCATCAAATTAGCGTAACGGAAACCAAGAGAAAAAAAGGCTATGGCTCGAGATTAATGAAAGAGATTTATGAAATTGCGAAAAACAAAGGAATCGATTTGGTCGAATTGGATTATTGGATTGAAAATAAAATCGCCAACGATTTCTACAAAAAACTGGGATTTAAAAAATACAGGGAATTTGTCCAAATAGAAATCAAATGATTATTCGGTTCTCCCGCAGAAAAACGGCATGTCTTCCGTAATCCGGAATAAATCTTTCACAAAATGAATGACAAGATGAATACGGGGAAGTCGAAAAATTTCTGTAATGGATTTCGCTGGCAGAATCGCCGTACGGTTGCCGGGAATATCTCGGTTGAATCATTTCTTTCGCTGGTTTCGCTGCCCCGAGATAATGATTGACGAATGATTGGCGTCCGTTGGATACGGTCTTTTTCTGCGCTGGGGCTTCCCCTTCAACGACAGGAGAAATCCCACTTAAAGGAAAATCATTATTTCTTCTCAAGGCGAAAAAGGATGGATCATTTGGAATGGTTCGGCGTCCCATAAAATCATATGTAATCACCAGTCCATGACAAGGATCCTCTCCCTGCAGAACCTTTCGCGTACCCACATCATCGAAATTCGGTAATTGTCTGAAAAACAGGATTTCCGAGGACGGAACAGGCAGCCGTCGCCGCGGTGGAGATCCGGGAGTGGCACCCCGCCGGAATCCTATGTTCGTGGAGCCATGGCAAGGACGCGATGGCTTTTTCCTTTTTCGTATTTTTCATGTTCCTTTTCCCTGAATCTGTTACAAACATAAATTTTTTAAGAAGATAATTAGAAAAAAATAAAAAAGAATTATAAATACCCTTTATAAACCCTTTGTTCTATGTTATATTAGACTCGCAGGGATGATCAACCTTCAGCAAGAGGAGATGCCTTTGAATTGCGCCCTTGCGACATGGGGCAAGTCCCCATTTATGTATAACTCCGCGCCCTGTCGAAGGAACACGGCACTCCCGAAACGGAGTGCTTATGTCCGCTTCGATTAGGCATTTGGACTTCATCGGCCATGGAATGCTTGCATAGAAAAGTTTCTTTTTTTTCAGGAAAAATTTTAAGGTATTAGGAATACTTTATTAAGAAATTGAGGAGGTATAATGATGATCCGTGACAAAGCGCTACGATTCGTTCAAGAATTAAAAGATCAATTCGGCAAGAAAGAAATGGAAGCGGAAAAAGGGTTGGCAGTTGAATTATTCAAGTTGCACGCCCTGTTTTTTGCCATGGAGGATGAAAAATATGGCGAGAAGCTCGCGAACATCGTGACTAGGGAAGAACTGAAAAATCGCCCCAGAAACGTAAAGGAGATCATCCGATCTTCGTACCGGATGCTTGAAAGCTTGGAGCCTCCCCTCTCCGGCGTGTTTCTTAACGACTCGTTCACGAACATCGGGGAGAACTCCCTATATAAATTGGTGGTCCTTCTTGAACGATATGGATTATCAAGAACGGAATATCAAAGTGATGGGGCTGCGGCCGTTTTTTTTGAAACGTTAATCAAAGAGTTACTTGCCTCCTCCAAAGATTATGATTTCACACCCGATGGCCTGGCCCGGCTGATGATCCGCGCGTTAAAGCCGACCGGCGGATCCGTCTACGACGGAACGGCCGGGATCGCGAATCTGCTCGTTGAAGCCCACCGGTACGCGAAAATCGAAGGAAAGGATGTCTCCGTTTTTGGGCAGGAGATTCATGAAGAGTTATACCGGATCGGCAAACTGAATTTGTTTGTCAATCGCATCTTGCCGGATCGGGGCGACCTGAAACTGGGCGATACGATCCGTGACCCGAAATGGCTCGAAGATGGGCGCCTGATGCAATTTGACTATATTCTCATGAATTTTCCCTTCGGTTTAAGGGATTGGGGATACGAGTTCGCCGTCAATGATCCTTACCACCGGTTCGATTTTTACGATCTTCCGTCAAAATCGCTTGGGGATTATTCCTTTATCTTGCATGCATTGGCTTCGTTGAAGCCGGAAGGGAAAGCGGCATTGATCGTACCTTTCGGAACGCTGGTCAGGGGTGCGGCGGAAAGAAAAATCCGTTCCATGCTGATAAAAGACGATGTCATCGAAAGCATCGTTTTCCTTCCGAATCATTTGTTTAGCGGAACGGCCCTTCCCGTGGCGCTTCTTCTGTTGAACAAACGTAAACCGGACCATAAAAAAGGCAAGGTGCAAATCATTAATGCCGAAGGGGATTATGAGCGGACGAGAACACAGAAATATTTGACTTCCAAACATGTCCGGAAAATCGTTGAAACCCTCGAGGCCTATGAAAACAAAGAAAAATACTCCCGGATTGTTAAGATCGATGAAATTGCCGAGAACAATTGGGATTTAAACCCGACCTTATACTTCATTCATGTGGAACTGGACACGGAATTCGGCAAGATCGTTTTTAATAAGAAAAAATACGAAAACGAAGCGGAAAATCTAGTGCACATCGGGGACATTGCGGAAGTCATCCGCGGCGTCAATCTGCCCCTTCGCCGGGAAACCGAGAACGGGGATGGGGAGTTATTCCCGGTTATTCAATTACGGGATATCGAAAACGGAGAAATCCGGTTTGATTCCATCGATCAATTTCCGGTGCAAACGAGGGATCTGCAGCGGGTAACCGCTCGGCCGGGCGATATACTGGTCTCGGGCAGGGGGACCCAAAAGAAGATTGCCGTTGTTCCGGAATACGACGGTACGATCTTGGTATCGCACATGTTCATTATCATCCGCCTCCATTCGCCGGAAGAAATCAGTCCGGAATACGTGAAACGTTTTTTGGAAAGTCCGGTTGGCCAATATTACTTTGAGGCCCATCAAAGCGGCTCCATCGGGACGGTATTGACTCCTTCCGACATCCGTTCCGTCGAGTTGCCCTTGCTTCCTGTCGAGCGGCAGCGGGAGATGATCCGACAACTGGAAGAGGCGGATGAAATCCTTCGCAAGGCTTGTGAAATCAGAAAGGAAAAGTATTTGGAAGCATATCAAAAAATAGGCATCGGACCGTTTATCCGGCCGGTGTCAAAGTAGGGGGGACCGGGCGTTGCAAAAGAAACTTCTGCTTGCATTCAGAGACGTTTTGAGAAGACGGGGTTTTTGGGTGGAGCTCACGGATGGGGAATTGGTTTTGGACCCATGGTATTCGGATGTCAACTTCTTCGAAATGACCACGATCTTAAAAGTATTGCGAATTAACTTCGGAATAGGCAAAAGAGGAATTCGGATCTTGCCGAATGCCCATGTTTCGGATGAAATTTTCCGGCAAATTGAGCGTTTTGACCGGGAAAAATGGTACTCGTACGGCATTTCAAGATGGCAAGAAGTCCCGGCCTTTTGGCCGCATGATTCGCGAAATGACATCCGCATAAAGGAATTGGACCGCGGGATTGCCAGCCTCGTATTTGCCTTAAATAAAGCGGGGTTATATACGACGATGAGCTGTGACGGTCATGGGAAAAGGCCGCCGAAGATTTGGATGAGAAGAAGGGAAGACGCGGGAACGATCCGGGACATCCTGACGGAAGCCGCTCAACAGGCCAGCTTTGCTTATGATTGGAAAATAAAGACAGAAAATCCGAATATCGTTTTAACGGCAAGGAAGCGGCTGTTCGCGGATGAATGGGACGTGGGGAAAATCCAGGACGATGCTGTCACTTTATCCGAATACATCTATAACAACTGTTGTTTCGCGCCCGAGAAACGGCTGAAGTTGTCCTAAGTATGCGTGCCGAAGACGTATGGAACGCGATATAATTAAAGTTGGAATCCATAGGCATCTCCGATGGATTTCGGGTTTTCCTTCAAATCTTTGTGGAAAAAATCGGAGCCACGCCCGGCGGACTGAAGTTCGGCAAATGAGACGTTTCCCATCCGCTTCTTTGTACATGATATCACGGACTCCAACGGAATTCGGATCTTCCCTTTGTTTTCAGCGAATCAAACCGGAAAAAGACATAGAAACAGGAGGAAGAAGCATGACAGTAAAAGCAGACATCGATTTTCAAAAGGATTTATTTGAAGCGGCCACTAAAATGCGCGGGAGTGTGGCTCCTGCTGATTATAAACATTATGTTCTTCCGTTAATCTTTTTGCGCTATCTTTCTAACAAGTACGAACAGCGCCGAAAAGAATTAGAGCAAATTGTAAAAGATCCAAGCAGCGATTGGTATACAGAAGATGATGAAATGCGGCAAATCATCATCACCGACCCGGACCAATATAAGGCGGAAAACGTCTTTGTCGTGCCTGAAGAAGCAAGTTGGTCTTATATTATGAAAAACGCCAAGCAGCCGAATATTAAAGAGATTCTTGATCACGCGATGAAGCGTCTTGAAGAGGAAAACCCAGAACTGGAAGGCATATTGCCGCGAATTTACCAAGGTTCGAACTTACCACCTGAAAACGTGGCGGGATTAATCGAAATTTTTTCCCGTGATGTATTTAGCGCCAATACGGATGACAGTGTAGATATCTTGGGCCGTACCTATGAGTATTTCATCAGTTCTTTTGCCGCTTCCGAAGGCAACAGAGGCGGAGAATTCTTTACACCGTCAAGTATCGTTAAATTGCTTGTTGCCATGCTGGAGCCGAAAAGCGGGATTGTGTTTGATCCAGCGTGCGGCAGCGGCGGGATGTTTATACAAAGTGAAGAATATGCGCCAAACAAACACGCACTTTCGTTTTACGGGCAAGAAAATGTAGTAACGACCGTACGTCTTGGAAAAATGAACGTTTTATTGCATGGCATCAATGCGGAAATTCGTTTAGGAGACTCACTGTTAAACGATCAGTTCCCTGATTTAAAGGCCGATTACGTGATTGCCAATCCGCCGTTTAACCAAAAAGACTGGGGAGCAGACCGTTTATCAAAAAATGACCCTCGCTTAATCGGGCCGGTCACAAACAGCAATGCGAACTATATGTGGATGCAACACTTTCTATACCATTTAAACGATGCAGGCACCGCAGGATTTGTCATGGCAAACGGAGCGATGACAACGAATGTGAAAGAGGAGAAAGAAGTTCGTCAAAAATTAGTAGATGATGGGTATATTGACTGCATTGTTCAATTGCCTGAAAAACTGTTCTTTACCACAGGCATTCCATGCTGCTTATTCTTTTTAAGCAAAAACCGTGACGGCAAAAACGGCTATCGGGCAAGAAAAAATGAAATTTTGTTTATCGATGCCCGCAAAATGGGGACACTCGTCAGCCGCAAGCAAAAAGCGCTGTCTAAAGAGGAAATTGATAAAATCGCAGCCGTTTATCGTGCCTACAAATACGAAGGGGTAGAAGGATACGAAGACATTGCCGGGTTCTGTAAAGTTGCCACAATTGAAGAAGTACGAGCCAATGACTACAAATTAACGCCGGGCATTTATGTTGGAACAGAAGTATCAGATGAAGACGATATACCATTTGAAGAAAAAATGGCTGAATTAACTCAGCGTCTTTTAGAACAGTTTGAAGAATCGAATCGCCTTCAAGAGAAGATTAAGAAAGACTTGGAGGGATTAGTGTGAAATTTAAAAGTATTAAGGTATCTGCTGTTGCAGACCCAATATTGGGAGGAACTCCAAAACGTTCAGAGAGTAGATATTGGGGTGGAGATATAAAATGGGCAAGTGCAAAAGACGTTGCACAGACATCTTCGCGATATATTACTGAAACATTAGAAACAATTACTGAAGAAGGGGTTAAACATAGTGCTGCGAAGGTTTTACCTAAAGATACAATTGTTATTACAGCAAGAGGAACTGTAGGTGAATTGAGATTATTAGGTCAGCCGATGGCTTTTAATCAGTCTTGTTATGGGTTAGTGAGCAAGGATAATATCGATAATATGTATTTATTCTATGCTCTTAAATATATTACAGATAGCATTAAAAGTGCGTCTTATGGCACAGTCTTTGATACTATTACAAAAAAAACTTTTGATTTATTAGAGATACCTTATCCTTCTTATGAAGAACAAATTAAAATTTCGTCTATCCTTGATAGTTTAGATAGAAAAATCGAACTAAACCAAAAAATGAACACAACCCTCGAAGAAATGGCAATGACGCTTTACAAGCATTGGTTTGTGGATTTTGGACCATTTCAAGATGGAGAGTTTGTGGAGTCGGAATTAGGGATGATTCCAAAGGGATGGAAGGCTAAGAAATTGGGGGATTTATATGACACCTCTTCAGGAGGAACACCTAGTAGAAGAAAAACGGAATATTATCAGGACGGGACGATCAACTGGCTAAAAACAAAGGAACTTAATGATAATTTTATATTTGAAACGGAAGAGAAAATAACAGAGTTAGGATTAGAAAACTCTTCAGCCAAAGTCTTCCCTAAAAATACAGTAATTATTGCAATGTATGGTGCAACTGTTGGAAAGTTAGGTATTCTTTCTGAACCATCTAGTACCAATCAAGCATGTTGTGCTGTTATTGAGAAAAACCAATCATTTAGTTATGTTTTAGTATATCTATATTTGTTATTTAACCGTACAAAGATAGTAGGTCTGGCTAATGGAGGAGCGCAACAGAATATTAATCAGCAAATTATTAGAGATTTACCAATAGTAGTTCCAACCGAAAAGGCCTTAAATATTATCCAGCCCAAGTTATTGGAGTTATTTGAATTAATTCGAACTAATGAACAGGAAAATCGTTATTTAATAAATTTAAGGGACTATCTCCTCCCTCGCCTTTTATCAGGTGAAATTGATGTATCTCAAGCAGAAAAGCAAGTAGAAGAAGTGCTTTAAATAGACTTACATTCGACTAGGAGGTGCAAGCAGCATGGCAACGAGACCTCTAGGTGAAACGGAATTTGAAGAGACGACGATTGAACGTTTAAAGCGGTTAGGTTATGACTATCTTCATGCGCAGGAATTGTTTCAGCGTGGAGAGCGGGACAGTCTTCACGAGGTAGTTCTATACGGTCGGCTGGAAGCCTTCTTAAAGAAGGCTTATCCGGCCATACCGGAACAAGAAATCAAAAGGCTTGCTCAAATTTTAACGGCGCCGGATGGGGTAAAACTGATCAACCGAAATATGCATTTTCACCAAATGTTGACGAAAGGACTTGAATTTTCTTATGAGGTAAACGATGAAACGTACACACCTCATGTTTTCCCGATCGATTGGGAACATCCGGAGAACAATGACTTTTTAGTGGTCAATCAATTGCCGATTGAAGGACGCATGTCCCGCCGTCCAGATATCGTTATATATATTAACGGTTTGCCGATGATTGTATTTGAGTTAAAAAACCCGAACAACGAGCAGGCGACTGTTTATGATGCATATACCCAAATCCAAAACTATACGTATGATATCTCGCAATTATTTAACTACAACGCTTTTGTTGTCATTTCCGATAACGTGGAAACGAAGCATGGAATGCCGTTTGCCGATTACGATTTCTTTGCCTCATGGAAATCGATTGATGGACGAAATGTCGATAACAACCGCGCCAATACGATGCGCACGCTGATTGAAGGATTATTTCCAAAAGACCGTCTATTAAACTATATTCGTAATTTTATTGTCTTTTTGGAGGAAGGAAGTAAAATTACAAAAATTGGCGCGAAATATCACCAATTTTTTGGCGTAAACTTCGCTGTCAATGAAGCGATCCGTGCAACGCGTCCGGATGGGGACCGGAAAATCGGGGTAATGTATCATACAACGGGTTCGGGCAAATCGCTAAGCATGTTATTTTTCGCAGGAATTTTGTCTCGCCACCCGGAAATGGAAAATCCATCTATTGTCATTCAAGTGGATCGCAATGACCTAGACGAACAGTTGCATGATACGTTTGTGCAAGGGAAATCATACATCGGCCATGTGCATCACGCGGAGAATACCGAACAGTTGCGGACATTACTGAGAGGGGAAGCGGGACAAATTATTTTCTCCACCATTGAAAAATTCCGTAAAAAAGAAGGAGAAACCCGACACCCTGTTTTATCGGAAAGACGAAACATTGTTGTGATTGCCGATGAAGCACATCGTACCCAAGCCGGTTTTGCAGGCGGATTTGCTGCTCAATTGCGTTATGCTTTGCCGAATGCTTCCTATATTGGATTTACAGGGACTCCGGTTGATTTCGCTGATAACAATACAGAAGAAATTTTTGGACATATTATCCACCGCTACGATATGGCTCAGGCGGTCGAAGACAAAGCGACATTGCCAATCTACTATGAGAGCTGCCTCATTCCGCTTGATTTATCCGTTGGGGACATTGATGAAAAATACAGAAAAATTATCGAAGAAGCAGGTGGAGACGACGAGGAGTCAGAGAGCTATAAAAGAAAATGGGCCGCTCTGGAAAAAGTCGTCGGTACTCCAAAACGGCTCCGTCGTTTAGCCAAAGATATCGTATCACATTTTAACCAAGTCGCCAATCCGTTTCAAAAAGCAATGATTGTCTGCATGAGCCGGCGCATTGCGGTGGATTTGTATAATTATCTAAGAGAAATTCCTGAATGTCCTCCTGTTGAAGTGATTATGACAGGGGATGTATCTAAGGATCCTAAAGAGTGGCGAGAGGTTCAGCCGGGAAGCAAATATGCGCATATTAAGTCGAAAAAAGAGCAAGAAGAAGTGAAAGCCAAACTTCGTGACCCGGAAGACCCTTTGAAATTTGTCATTGTCGTCGATATGTGGCTGACAGGAATGGACGCCAAACCGCTTTCTTACCTTTATGTCGATAAGCCGATGAGGGGACATAACCTGATGCAGGCTATTGCCCGTGTAAACCGCGTGTTTCCGGGAAAAGAAGGCGGTGTCGTCGTTGATTATATTGGCATTGCCACTTCCCTGAAAGAAGCAACTGATAAATATACGCAAAGCGGTGGCACGGGAAGTCCTGCTTATGATATTTCCGAGGCCGTTAATATCTTCATGGATCATCTGAAGTCAGTAAGAGGATTTATTCCAAGTGAGATTGATGTGCAAAACTGGCGCGCAAAACCAAAGATAGAGCGCGAAGACTTCATTGCAGATCTTGTTAACATTCTTTTAAACCGAGATCCCGAGGAATATATCCAAGCAGCCACCAAACTGGAAAAATCGTATCAGTTGGTGAAGCATAAGCCAAAAGCGCTTGAACTTGCAGATGAAGTCATGCTCTATTTAATGATAAAAGCACAACTTCGCAAACATTTGCGGCCACCAATTGAAAAACCGAGTGAAAATAAAACATTAGAAGAGCGATTATCGGAACTTATTGACAATAGTCTATTAGCAAAAGAAACCATTGACATTTTCCAAATAGCAGGAATTGAACGTCCGGATATCAGCATATTGGACGAAGCGTTCTTGGCAGATTTAATGAAAAAAGAGCATGTAGACTTGCGCTTAAAGTTGCTGAAAAAACTTTTAGAGGACCAAATTAAAGTGACATTTAGCCAAGGAAGCCCACAGTCAAAGGCGTTAAGCGAACTTCTGGAGAAAACGTTAAGGGATTATCATAATCGTGTCATTCAGGCTGCCGATGTGGTCAGGGTTATGATTAACATGCGCAAAGAAATGGAAGAAGAAATGCGCAAGCGACACGATTTGGGACTGTCAGAGGAAGAAATTGAATTTTACAAAGCGATTACTGCTATGGAGCAGGAAGCGTTCTCAAACGAGTTTCTTGCTAGTTTAATCCATAAGGTGGTCAAAGCCTTAAAGAAACAATTAGCCGTAGACTGGACAAGCCCTCACCGTCGAGATGTCTACGCTAAAGTGAAATTAGCCGTCAAGCAAGTGCTCATGAAAGAGAAAATTACGGGGCAACAATTGCAATTCTTAACAAACAAATTCATGGAACAAGCCGAACAACAATATAAAGACTGGCCAATGAATGCGTAACGACTAGAACAGATGTCTCTTATAGGGGCATCTGTTTTTTAAAAATGGTTATGAAGGGAGAAGAAATGCATGCAAGCAGGATTAGATAGAGAAATTATTAAAAGTCTTACAAGGACAGTAGAGTCGTTTTCACCATTGAGTGAAATGCTTCGGGAGCGATGATGTATAAAATTTTGTGTAAAACATTTTGCTAGACCAAAAGAAAAAAGGCAGGGTATTCTCGGATTGGACGAAAAACATTCCAGTGAAAGGAGAACCCTACCTATGTCTAAAAGTATATCGAATATTGACTGGGCAAATCAACTGGAAAGTGTCATTCGTCAGTTTGTCAAAGAAAAATGAGAGCTGATTATGCAGGAAGAGATCAAAAATTTCCTCGAAATCGAACAAGCGGACACATCCAATATGAGAAACGGATATTATCATCGAAATCTAGATACGCAATATGGCCGGATTGAGGGGCTTTTGGTCCCGAGAGACCGAAACGGGGAATTTCAAACGCAGCTGTTTACCCCTTGCCAACGTCACACCGCTGGCTGGAAGAAACCATCATCAAGATATATCAAAGCGGCATGAGTACACGGGAAATTGGCAAGTTTATCGAACGAATTCTAGGAAGCACCTATTCTCCTGCGACGATCAGCCGGATTACCGATGTCGTGAAAGAAGACATCGAGAAATGGCACCATCGTCCACTATCCAAACGTTATTCGGTCTTATATTTGGACGGCTTGTACGTGAAACTTCGCCGGGATACGGTAGAGAAAGAAGTTATTTATGTGGTGTTAGGAGTGAATGAAGAAGGGTATCGAGAAATTCTGGATTTCTTCGTGGGAGGACAAGAAAGCGCCTACGGATGGCGGGAGATTCTCCAGCAGCTCTACAAAAGAGGCGTCAAGGAAGTGCTTCTGGGCGTATTTGATGGTCTTCCGGGGCTGGAGGAAGCTTTTCGGGCCGTTTATCCGAAAGCGGATGTGCAGCGTTGTGTCGTTCACAAAGTCCGCAGCACCCTAAATCGTGTTCGGAAAAAAGACCAATTCGAAATGGCGGAAGATTTGAAACTCATTTATCGATCTCCGAATAAAAAAATCGCATTGGAGATGTTTCAACAGTTTGAATCGAAATGGTTAAGCAAGTACCCAAGGGAAGTCCAATCTTGGGCCAATGAGTTGGATGTTCTTCTCACCTTTATGGACGATCCAAGCAGTATTCGAAGTGTGATTTACACGACCAATGCCATCGAACGAACGATCAAGGAGATTCGGAAACGTCTAAAGCCGATGAACAGTTTGAGCAGTTTAGAAGCCGCTGAAAAAGTCGTATATTTGACCGTTCAAGATTTTAACGAGAAATGGGCAGAACGAAAGTTGCGAGGATTTGCCGAAGCGCAGGAAGCCCTCGAGCGAATGTTTGAAGAACATTATTTTTAACCAAATATTGTAAATAAATAAAATAAGGAGATTCTCCCTTTCCACACAGGAGACAGAATATTCTGTCTCCTGTGCGAAGGAAACCGACTCCTTATCCATTCCAAATCCATTTCAGAGATACCCTATCTATCTTACATTACAAAAAATTCTTAACGGTAAAAATTGGTAAGAATAAATGTTAAAAGAATAGATCAATACTTTTGGAAATGGGCAGGTATCCTCTCAAAATGATCAAAAATATGTAATGTCCGGTATATCGTCTGCCATCAGAAATCAAGCCCTTTGAAGCGCTTCGCGATGCTCCAAAGGGCTTGAACCCGCTTTTTTCTAAAAGATTTGATGCGTCAGTGAAAATAAGCCGTGAATGATTCAGCCAAAAATGGTTTGGTAGAGCAAAAATAAATTTAAGGCAATGATTAGAATGGCGATCAACCAAGCGAAAATGGTTGTTATTTTCCGGTTAACGAGCGATTTCATGATTTTTTTATTGCTTGTGAAAACGATTAATGGAACCAAGGCGAAAGCAATGCCGAATGATAAGACGACCTGGCTCATCACCAATGCTTTCGTCGGGTTAATCCCCAACAAAATGATGGTTAACGGCGGAATCATCGTAATGCATCGCCGCAGGTAGATCGGGATTCTCCTCCGGATAAACCCTTGCATAATGATATCCCCAGACATCGTACCGACCGTTGAACTCGATAAACCGGCCGCCAGCAAACCGACCCCAAATAAGATTGCGGCAAAAGAACCGAGCAAATGGTCGAATTGATAAAAAGCGACGTCAAGGTCCTCGACTTTAATGCCGGCTTTGTTAAACAAAGCAGCCGCCACGATCAGCATGCTCGCATTGATCCCGCCGGCGATAATCATCGCAATGAGAACATCAACAACTTCAAAATGAAAGATCTTTTTCCGTTCCGTTTCCGTTTTTCCGATGATCCGCTTCTGTGTGAGGCCCGAATGCAGGTAAATCGCATGGGGCATAACGGTCGCCCCAAGCATCCCGGCCGATAACAGCACGCTGTCAACATCATCGAACTTTGGCGTCAGCAATCCGGACAAAATCTGCCCCGCATCAGGCTGCGCAAAAAACACCTGAACGCCAAAGGCAATGACGACCACAAAAATCATTCCGGTAATGATCGCTTCTAAAGGCCGGATTCCGCGTCTTTGTATTTCCAAAATCACAAATGAACCGGCCGCCGCGATCAAAGCCGCCATCACCATGGGGATTTTAAAGATTAAATACAATCCTAGAGACGCGCCGATAAATTCGGCCAGATCGGTCGCCATCACGACCAGTTCGGCTTGAATCCACAGAAAGAAGGAGGTGGGTTTCGAAAAATGGTCCCTGCAAACCTCAGGCAGGTTTTTCCCTGTGGCGATGCCTAGCTTCGCGGACATCGTTTGAATGAGAACAGCCATTAAATTTGAAGCCAAAATCACCCATAGCAGGGTATAGCCGTACTGGGATCCTGCGGAGATATTCGTTGCGTAGTTTCCGGGATCAATGTAGGCCACCGCCGCAATAAAGGCAGGCCCCAAGAATGGCAGGAACTTTTTGAAGCCCCGCGCCTCCCCTTTTAATGAAGCCGCCGCGATCTTTTGCAGGGAATGATTTCGGTTCCCCGACGGTGGTGCCGCCTGTTCGATATTCATAAGGTTATCCTCCGTTATGATATGTTCAGGTACTTTTTGCCGATAGACATAATTTTTTCTTAGTGCAACTTTATTGCTTTGAACTAATTATATGTATCCGCAAATAACTATGTCAATAAATTTATACTTGGACAAATAAGTACAGGCTATCGTTAATCGTTCATTGGCAAAAGGCTGAAAAAGGATGCGCCGAAGATAACGCTGTGTAAAGTCATATCAGTGCAGGGCGTGTCCTAACGGATTGGTTTTTTCAAGCGCAGCTTCGACAAAACTGTTACGATTCCGGGAAAGATCCGGAACGCCGGCTTCTTTTTTGACATTTTTTAATCGTTTTTTTCCTTAAACGAATCAGAAAAACTCAAAGGCGATGGATCCATGACATTTTGGACAAATGGTGCTGATGATCGAAAAAGGAAGAAATTGGACGTCCGTTCAGGAGGAAGATGGAAAAGTGGTAATAGGGGGGCGGTTAGATATTTGGAAAAATTGACAAAATAACCGGATCGGGGACAAGTGGGTGACCTCGGGTTAACATCATTTGTTTTATGGTCCAAGAACATGGGGTGTGAGCCAATAAAAATACTGCCTGATGCTGTTTTGAATCCTTTTCCGGTCCTTAAAGAGTCGGACCGACTAATCGGATGGGGAAGCCCGTCGAATCCTACAATCTTCCTGATTCGTCTAATTAATAGGTTCGCCCGGGCAGCCGTCCCTCGGTCCCTGCTTGTCTGTTTTGTCGGGCTCGTTATGCCGCTCCCCTTTTGCCGCCTGCAAAAAACCGGGCGTGAAGCCTGTTCGGAACTCGTGCAAAAAATCTCCGAATGCTATAACGTGATCGATGTTAACCGGTTCTCCCCCTTCACAGGCGAAAACGGTCTTCCAAAGCGTTTCAATGTTCGGAACAAACCCAGACTGCACCTATCGGATGCCATTATCAAAAATCTCCGATAAAATAATGATGAAGGATGATCACAAATCGCCGGCAGGAGCTGCTTCAATTTTTCGGCACAAAAAAGTGAGGCAAAGGGGAAAAATAAAGGGTCCCCGATATATCCGATCCTCGGGCCCATGCATGGGCAAATGCATATCTCGTATGTTTTTCGCGGAATACAGGGCAATGCCCCGTCGGATTCCATGAAGATTTTGATGAAACGGGATCTCGCCGGATTGGCTTGGGTTCCTCCATTCAAAAAAGAAAGGAAAGATCGCGGATGGATCATTGGGACAGCGAAAAATTGTCGGAGATCCGAAGCCGTTTGGAAAAACGGTCCGTGACCTTGCCCGATGGCACGACGGTTCCTTGCGTCGGCCAAGGGACGTGGCACATGGCGGAAAACCCCCGCGAGCGGGCCGAGGAAATCAAAGCCTTGCGGCTCGGCATCGAATTGGGGATGAAGGTCATTGACACGGCCGAAATGTACGGGCACGGCGCGGCGGAACGCCTGGTGGGCGAGGCGATCAAAGGGCGCAGGGATGAAGTCTTTTTAGTCTCGAAAGTGTACCCCCACCATTCGGGATTGGACAAGATTGCAACCGCGTGCGAAAACAGCTTGAAACGGCTCGGTACGGACTACTTGGACTTGTATCTTTTGCATTGGCGCGGCCGCGTTCCTCTGGAGGAAACGGTTGAAGGCATGGAAAAACTGCGGAAAGAGGGAAAAATTTTACGGTGGGGAGTCTCCAATTTTGATACGGATGATATGGAAGAATTATGGAGCATCCCCGATGGCAGGAACTGCGCGGTCAATCAAGTGCTGTACCATTTGGGTTCGCGGGGCATCGATTTCGATCTCCTTCCCTGGCACCGGGCGCATCGTCTGCCGATTATGGCCTACAGCCCCCTGGCGCAAGGAGGTTCCTTAAGGAAGCAATTGTTAACGGACCCGACCGTCCAAAGCCTTGCGGAAAAATACAGGGTGAAACCGCTGCAAATCGCCCTTGCCTGGACGATCCGCACGAAGGATGTGATCGCCATCCCCAAAGCGGGACGACAGCAGCATGTGCTTGAGAATGCGGAAGCGGCCGCGATCGAATTGACCCCGGAAGATTTGGAAAAACTCGACCGGGCATTTCCGAAACCCCGAAAGAAAGTTCCGCTCGATATGATTTGATCCGTTTGTCTTCCCGCATTTTTGTCAGCCGTAAAGCGGACGGCCGAACCCGGATTGGATGCCTGCCCCTTTAGATTGGCAATTTTTGGGATCCGTAAAGCAGATGGCCAAGCACGAATTGGATGCCAGTCCCTTTACATTTGCATTTTTTGTGAGCTGTAAAGCAGACGGCCAGGGACTTAAAATTCCGTTAGCAAAAAATCCCGACGCGAACGGCATGTTTTTCCGTTTCTCCGTCGCGGCGGGATATCAAAACCCGCCGTCATGGAAGAATCTCCCTCTTCCGACCGCCGCCGGATCCGCGATTCGGAAAGGGGGAATTTTTTTTGCCAAACCTCCATGTTTGTGTAAAATCCTGCTCCCCGTCTCGGAAACACAGCCTTCCGGAAATGGAACAGCTTTTGCATCCCATTCTTTTTACACAAATTATTGGACTTTATCATTTTGGGATCAAAACGATGAAAAATCGGAAACTGGATGCCGGCTTCTTGGATTTGCGGAAAACCGCGTGTTTTCACGGATTCATGAATGCGGGCGGAATCCTTTGGCCATGGCCATCAGCGGGAAACCGCCGGTTCTGCCTCAACATTACCCCGCGCAGCCGCGCCCATGCTTGTTTTCGGATGCCGGCGGGAGGCAGGATCTGAACCCGAAACCCTTTGGAAAAACCGAAAAGTAAAACGTTTGACTGTATGGTTTTGTTCGATTATGATTATGGTGAGAGCGACAAAAGGGGGTTCCGGTTCATGGGGATGTCTATAAAATCGGTGAACTAGCGGAAAAAGCGAAAGTTTCCAAACGAACGATCGATTATTATACAAAGCTGGGCTTACTGAAAGCCGAACGTTCCGAATCGAATTACCGATACTACGACTCTTCCGCCCTGGAGGATTTAAAGTTAATCGAACATTACAAAAAACTCAATTATTCCTTGGACATGATCAAAGAGCGGCTGGAACTGCACCGAAAAAAAACGGCGGCGGAAGAGGATCTCATTCTGAAACAGGCCAATATGGTCGCCGAACATATGAAATTATTGGAAGGTGAAATCAAAGATTTTCAAGATCTTTTGGGCAAATTGGACGATGAGTGCAAGAAGAAGATTTTGAATCAATTCGCCTCACAAACGGTGGCGTTGCTGCAATCATTAATGATGTTTTTAGGATGAAAAGGGGAGAGGTCGCATGTTCTTTCATCCGATGGATATTCTCATTTTCATCGCATTCGGCATTTCCCTTTGGGCCCAATTTAAAGTAAGAGGGAATTTCCAAAAATGGAGCGGTGTTGAAGCATCCTCCGGATACACCGGCGCCGAAACGGCCAGACGCATCTTGGATCAAAACGGCCTTTATGACGTTCCGGTCGAAGTGGTTCCCGGCACGTTAACAGACCATTACGATCCGATTTCCCGAACCGTCCGCTTATCCGAACCGGTTTATTACGGCCGTTCGATTGCCGCCGTCTCCGTGGCGGCCCATGAGGTGGGCCATGCGGTTCAGCACAAGGAAGCCTACGGGGCATTGGTCTTACGACACCGGATGTTTCCGATCGTTAACTTTACTTCCGGAATCGCACCGTTCCTTTTGTTGGCGGGATTTTTGTTAAAGCAATTTTCGCTCCTCGGTTTGGGGATCCTCTTCTTCTCCTTTGCGGTGGCCTTTCAATTGATCACATTGCCGGTCGAATTTAACGCGAGCGCCCGCGCGAAAAACTTTATCCTGGCGGAAGGTTTGATTCGGAATGAAGAGGAGCGGGGAGTAAACAAAGTGCTGGGCGCCGCGGCTTGGACGTATGTGGCGGCCGCATTGATCTCGGTATTTGAACTAATTAATTTCATCCTGCTTTTCCTGCAGGGGAATAACGAAGAAAATTGAGTGCTGCGGCATTCAAGACAGGGAGGTGTAGGCCGTTCCCTTTCCGTTGAAGGGAACGGCAATTATTTGGAAGTATTTAATTTATTCATGGTTGCTTTATTAATAGCTTTCACCGCTTTTTTCGTCGCTTCTGAGTTTGCCATCGTAAAAATCCGGGCTTCAAGAATCGATCAGCTGATCTCGGAAGGAAATAAAAACGCCGTTGTGGCCAAAAAAATCCTTTCCAATCTGGACGAATATTTATCGGCGTGCCAGCTTGGAATTACGATAACGGCACTGGGTTTGGGCTGGTTAGGGGAACCGACGGTCGAGCATCTGCTTCATCCCGTTTTTGAGAAGTTGAATTTATCCTCCTATGTTTCCCAAGTCCTGTCCTTTGGCATCGCTTTCGCCTCGATTACGTTTTTGCATGTCGTCATCGGGGAATTGGCTCCGAAAACATTGGCCATCCAAAAGGCGGAATCGATCACGCTATTGTCGGCCAGACCTTTGGTCTGGTTTTATAAGATCATGTATCCCTTCATTTGGGCATTGAACGGTTCCGCAAGGGGGATTATCCGATTGTTCGGCCTAAGGCCGGCTTCCGAGCATGAGCTCGCCCATTCCGAAGAAGAGCTGCGGCTGATTTTATCGGAAAGTTACAAAAAGGGCGAGATCAACCAATCGGAATATAAGTATGTGAACAACATTTTTACCTTTGATGACCGGGTCGCAAAAGAAATCATGGTTCCCCGGACGCAGATTGTGGCCCTTGATAAAAATAAAACGATCAAGGAGAACCTGGAAATCATCAAAGCGGAAAAATATACGAGATATCCCGTGATTGACGGGGATAAAGACCATGTGATCGGTCTCATCAACATCAAAGAAGTATTCGCCGAAATTGTTCTGAATGAAAGCCTTTATGAGGAAAAATCAATGGAAGATTTTGTCCGTCCCATCATCCGGGTAATCGATTCGATTCCGATCCACGATCTGCTGGTGAAAATGCAAAAAGAACGGATACACATGGCGATTTTATACGATGAGTATGGCGGCACGTCGGGGTTGGTCACCGTCGAGGATATTCTTGAAGAAATTGTCGGTGACATCCAGGACGAATTTGATGAGGATGAACCAACCGCCATCCAGCAAGTAAATCCGAACCGGATTCTCGTCGACGGCCGCATCTTAATCAGCGAAATCAACGACCTGCTGGGGCTGAACATCGAAGAAAAGGAAGTGGATACGCTGGGCGGATGGATGTTAACGGAGCGTTATGACATCAAACAAGGGGAAAGCATCGAATTTGGATCCTACGCCTTCCATGTGGCGGAAATGGACGGGAACCATATTAAAATGATTGAGATTATAAAAAAGGATGAGGATGTCCCGGTACTGGCCAAGGAATAATATAGGGAACAAGAAAAACGATGGCTGCCATGAAGAAAATTGAGGATATTTCGCTAAGGAATAATGCAGGAAACCAGAAAAACGGCAGTTTCGCTTCATGGCCGGCGCTTCGCCCGACATATACCGGCCGGCTTTTTATGCCGCAAACGTCCGGGTTCGGGCAATGACCGGCCTTTTGCAAAAAACTTTGTGCGGTTTCAGGCGGATTGTTGATCGGAAGAGGACCTCCTAAGTTTTGCGATTAGGAGGTTTTTGTTTGAAGCAAGACACATCGGATTTCAGAACCAGAGGAAAGCTACGGACGATAAATCCATGTTGACGGGTGCAAGTCCTGACAAAACGGCGATGAACCGACAGAGGGAAGGTCTTTGCCCGGGAGGATCGCTTTCGGCCGGTTTGCCGTCAAACCGTTCAAGTCGGCAGCGAAAACGTGCCGAGGAAGTGCCGCGGCGTTTTGCCGATTTCCCCGGTTCCTTGACACGTTCAGCTTTCCCGCCGTTCCCCGTAGCCGGAGTTTCTCGAAACGCTCCCGCATCGGTCCGCTCCTTTCCGTATGCCTCCGTCCGGCATCCGGCTGCAAACGGCAGGAACGGGGGAGGACGAAAGGCGATCGATGCGGAATTGGTTGGTGGTACGATAATTGGTGATGAACGGATCTGCGGAGGACAGAGGCGGTCCTTGAGATTTAATTGATGTGACAATTTGCGCTGCAACGGCGGAACCCCGGGGGACGGTGCCGACCCTTACAAATAAGCCTTGGCCGCCGGACCGTTTATGCATTTTTCCTGTTCAACGGAGCGGTTCAAGGTTTCCGCGGCAGGAACCGGCCTTGTCATTAACGGTGCCGGTTTCCTTCGTTCGTGCGCGACATCCCCGGTATTGACCGCATTGATTTCTGATTTTGCAACAGACGGTGTTCCGCTTGACGGGGGTCTTCCGATCGGCTAATAGCGCCTTTTCAACACCATGATCGCCGCCGAATAGGAGATGACGACCAATGCGAATAAACAAGTCAAGGCGAATTGAAATTGTTCCCCGTTCAACGGGCGTATGATGTTGATCATAAAAATGATCAGATACCCGAACAAAAAGGCCGAATAAACGGTCATCCCTGCGGCGCCCAGGATTTTATCCCCCTTTCATCTCCCCCTTCCCTTCTGATGAAATGCCACGAGAAGATGACGGCGGCAAGACCGATAACCGATAAACCGATGGCGATCGCATCCATCCTAGTTATTCCCCCTTATCCCATAATTGATATTCAAAAACTTCCTGTATTTCCTTTCCGAAGGCGGCCGCAATTTCAAAGGCCAAGATCAGGGACGGATTGTAACGGTTCGCTTCAATGGAAGCGATGGTTTGCCTCGTGACGCCGACTTTGTCGGCCAAATCCTGCTGGGTCCATTTTTTTTCGGCTCTCAGGACGCTAATTCGATTTTTCAGTTGCCCGCTTCTTTTCATCTCCGGTTGATCACCCCCTGCATAGGGGATTGTAATATATTTTTTACAAAATGTAAACTATTTTTTACACACCTTTGCCAAAAATCCGCCTCGGCACATTTCCGATTGACGGGGAACGCCGTTCCCGGGGGAAAACGGCAGGCGCCAAAAATCCATCTTGCGTTTCGGCAGAAACTGGCCGGGACGCCGTGAACATTCGCCGGAAATGGGAGACTAGGTTCCGGGAGTGGCGGGCCATCAATGAAAAAGCCATAGAAAATCAAATAAACGTTTCGGAATGCGCAAACCGTTGCCGGGCCGAGTGCAGGCCGTACGCCTGGAAGAATCGGATCAACAATCCGTGATTCAAAAGGGCCGACGGCCCCTTGCCGCTCATCCAAAGAATTGGATTTTTTTCCGGAGCAATTGGACAATTTGTGTTATCGGCCGCTATTGTAAGCGCTTTTTAATCGATGATATAGTTAAACTGCGGAGGGAAGGGCACATGCTGAACACGAGGGCTGTCCAAATCCTGAAAAAGCTTTATACGGAAGATGATTATATTTCCGTCCATGATCTGGCCGAATTCACCAAATCTTCCAGCCGTTCGGTTCGCTATAATTTGCAAAAAATCGATTCATTTTTGCGGAAAAACCGGCTTTCGCCTTTGCAGAGGCATCATTTGAAGGGGGTAAAAATTGATAAAGAGGAGAAAACCGTAAACTTTTTGGCGGAATACTTCCGCAAGGAAAATCCTTACGGTTTTCCGGTCGTGTACAATCCGTATTTGTTCCTGCCCTTTGTAATCGGCACCCCGCTCTTGGGCATGTTTACCTATTTCATATTCGACATGGGATGGGTCAGGGCGCCGATCGCCAGCGTAGGCGGCATGCCGACACCGATCGCCCAGTATTTGGTGACGCTGGATTGGAAGGCCGTATTGCTTGTTCCGGTCATCCTCGGCCTTGCGATCCTCATGTACTACCCCTTCTTCAAAATCTACGAAAAATCCGTTTTGAAGAAGGAAGAGCTGGAAACGCAGTCCCAAAGCAAGGAAGAGGATGTCTTGAAAGATTTGGACTTGGATTTTTAAACCGGAAAGAACTTCTCCCATTCTTCCTTCGATTTGGCCAGGCCGAGAAAACGGTGATGACCGTTGGGCCTGGCGCTTTTGTTTTTGAGTGAAAAAAATATAAACATGGAATGGTGGATATTGCTGAATGATTTGTGGGCACAGATAGCGCAGACGGATGGGTGGCCTGCATTGCCATCATGGGCAAAGCATCAGAGAAGATACGCCATGTACGGACCATTTCACTTAACAAAGGCCCAATTTGATGCGACGTATTTTCCGATATTTTAAAGGCATTTGGGCTAGAAGATATCCCCGCATATGGGGTTAAAGATACAAGGACGAAAACATATCTACATACCCAAAAATAAAGAACTCCCCAAAAACGCGATCATGACGCTGTTTTCGGGGAGTTTTTGTTTCTAGAACTGTAAAAGTCGGGAAAAAATAAGTTAGAGATCCCCCTTCGGCGCAAGATCTTTCTCCCTTAAAATTTCTCCAGCCGGGAAAAAAACCGGACCGTAAATTGGCGGAAGGCGTTTTCCGCCGGGGAGAGCTCCCGGTTTTTCGGGGTGATGATGCCGACGGACCGCCGGACTTCCGGGAACAGAACCGGCACTTTTTTCGTCAGCCGGGGCACGTTTTCGTAGAGGGAGTTTTCCGGCAGCAAGGTCACGCCGATCCCGGCGGACACCAATCCCTTTACGGCGTCCATGTCTTCCCCTTCCGATGCGATTTTGGGCATGAAGCCGGCCTGTTTGCAGGCGTCGATCACGATTTGTCGGAAGACATACCCCTTCGGGAAGAGAACGAAGGGGTCGTTTTGCAATTCGTTCAAATAGATCCCGGTTTGTTCGGCCAGCGGGTGCCGGACCGGGAGAAGGGCGGCGAAATTTTCCGCAAACAGCACATGGGATTCCAAGTTTTCATCGTCGGGGACGGGTCCCAAAAAGGCCAGATTGATTTCCCCGTTCTTCACTTCCTCGATCAAACCATAGTAGGAACCGTGGCGCAAATGGAAGGAGATCTCCGGATGTTCCGCCGCAAAGGAGGAAAGGACCGTCGGCAAGATGTAATTGGCAAAACTGGACGTATAGCCGACCCGGATCGTGCCGTGTTCCGGATCCAAGTATTCGGCGATTTTTGCCTTCGCTTCGTCGATGGCCGCCAGCGCCTGTTTGACATGGAACAAAAAGACTTCGCCGATCCGGGTGAGCTTCACGTTTCTTCCCGTCCGTTCGAACAGCCGGACGCCGAGTTCTTCCTCGAGTTTGGCGATTTGATAGCTGACCGCCGATTGGGCCACATGCAGATGAAGCGAGGCGTCGGTCACATGTTCCCGCTCGGCCACTTCGACAAAATAACGCAGCTGGCGAAGCTCCATGCGGTTCTCCCCATTCATCTAAATTTTAGATTAAACTTATAAATATAATATATTGTTTATATAAATTTGTGAAGATATAATTGGAATTAACTAAAATCTCTGAAAGATCACGGTTTTTCCGAATCCGAAAGGGAAAAGCCGGATCGTCCCGGTTTTCGGCAAGCCGCTGTTTTGCGGCTTTTCGTGTCTATGGAAACCTTATTCGAGGGGGGAGTTCCGATGGGCTTCCATCAATGGCCTGAAGCGCAAGGATTGTACCGTCCCGGCTTCGAACACGATGCCTGCGGCATCGGGCTGTACGCCCACATGAAGGGGACGGCAAGCCACGATGTGGTGATAAACGGGCTGAAAATTCTCCGGCAATTGGACCATCGCGGGGGAAAAAACGGAAATACCGGAGACGGTTCCGGTTTGATGATAGAGATTCCCGACCGGTTTTTCAGAAACGCATGCGGGGATTGGGAACTTCCGGAGAAGGGCCGCTACGGGGTCGGGATGATTTTTTTCGATCGGGATGCGGACATCCGGAAATTGGAAAAGGAAATCGAATCCGTGATCGCAGAAGAAGGGCAGATCCTGATCGGCTGGCGGACGGTTCCGGTTGACGAGGGGGTCCTTGATGGGAGGGCAAGGGAAACCCGTCCGGCGATCCGCCAGGTCTTTATCGGAGCGGGGGCCGGCTGCGAAGATCCGTCTGGCTTTGAGCGGAAACTGTACGTGATCCGAAGGCGGGCGGAGAAGCTGGGGAAGGCAGGAAAGAGGAAACGGTTCTATTTTTCCAGCCTTTCATCCAGAACCATCGTCTATAAAGGGCTTTTGACCCCGGAACAGCTCGGCGCCTTCTATTTGGATCTCCGGGATCCCGGATTCGAATCTTCTTTCGCCCTCGTCCATTCCCGGTTCAGCACGAATACCTTCCCGAGCTGGGAAAGGGCCCATCCCAACCGCTTTCTCCTCCACAACGGGGAGATCAACACCCTGCAGGGAAACGTCCAGTGGATGCGGGCGAGGGAAAGGAAACTGGCCGAGGACGGCTTCGGGGAGGATGCGGAGAAGGTGCTGCCGGTTTTGGACACCGACGGGAGCGATTCCTCCATCCTCGATAACGCCTTTGAATTCCTCGTGATGGCGGGGTTGAGTCCTGCCCACGCGGCCATGGTCCTCGTTCCGGAGGCCTGGGAGCGGGATCCCGGGATGACGGAAAAGAAGCGGGCCTTCTACCGGTACCACAGCCTGCTGATGGAGCCATGGGACGGCCCGGCGGCCATCCTGTTTACGGACGGGAGGCAAATCGGCGCCATTTTGGACAGGAACGGCCTCCGGCCCGGCCGGTATTGGGTGACGACCGATGATCACATCATTTTTTCCTCGGAAGCCGGAGTGATCGAACTGCCGCCGGAAAAAATTTTATATAAAGAACGGCTGAGCCCGGGCAGGATGCTCCTCATCGACTTGGAAGAGGGGAGGATCGTCCCGGACGGGGAGATCAAAGAGACATTGGCCGGCCGCTTTCCGTATCAGCGGTGGCTCGATTCCTGTCTCATCCGCCTGGAACAGGGGACGGAGGAACCCGAATCCCTTCCGTCCTTGCGCACGCTCCAAAGGGCCTTCGGTTATACGTATGAAGAGATCCATAAATATTTGCTTCCCCTCGCCGTCGAGAAAAAGGATCCGGTCGGATCCATGGGGTACGACGCGCCGCTCGCCGTGCTTTCCGGCCGCCCCCAGTCCCTGTTCAACTATTTTAAGCAATTATTCGCCCAGGTGACCAATCCGCCCATCGACCCGATCCGGGAACAGATGGTTACTTCCACCGTCACCTATTTGGGAAAAGAGGGGCATCTCTTGAAACCGGGAAGGAAAAACTGCGCAAGGATCCAGCTGGATACCCCGGTCCTCACCAACGGCCAGCTGGCCCGGCTGAAGGAAAACAGGATCCCGGGATTTAAGAGCCGATGCATTTCCGCCGTCTTTACCGGGAGCTTGGAAAAAAGATTGGCGGAAATGGCCGAAGAAGCGGAACAGGCGGTAAAAGAGGGTGCGGACCTGTTGATCCTGTCCGACCGGGATAGGGATGAAACGAAGGTCCCCGTTCCGGCGCTGCTTGCGGTAAGCAGCGTGCACCATCATTTGCTGAAGCGGGGCCTGCGCCTGGAAACGAGCCTCATCGCCGAATCCGGCGAGGTCCGGGAAGTCCACCATTTCGCCGCGCTGATCGGATACGGCGCAGATGCGGTGAATCCCTATTTGGCCTTTGCCGCCTATTTTTCATTGATCAAGGAAGGAACCCTTCCGTTCAGCTATGAAGAAGCCGTAAAAAGATATGTCCGGGCGGTAACGGACGGCATCGTAAAAGTGATGGCGAAAATGGGAATCTCGACGGTGCAAAGCTACCGTGGGGCGCAGATTTTTGAGGCCGTCGGCATTTCCGATGAAGTGATCGGCCGCTATTTTCCGGGGACCCCGTCGCAGATCGGGGGAATCGGCTTGGACGTGATCGAAAAGGAAGCGAGGCTGCGCCACGAATCCGCCTTCCAAAGCCCGGAAGGGCCGTTGGAACCGGGGAGCGATTTTCAATGGCGGGAATCGGGAGAAGACCACGCCTTCCATCCGAAGGCGATCTATACCCTCCAATGGGCGGTGCGCAAGGGGGATTACGGGCTTTATAAAGAATTTTCCAAAGCCGCAAATGACGGGCTCCGTTTCATCCGTCATCTGTTCGAATTTGCGCCGAAGGGGGAACCGATACCCGTCGATGAGGTGGAACCCGAGGAAAAGATTCTCCGCCGGTTTAAAACGGGGGCGATGTCCTTCGGTTCTTTGAGCAAGGAGGCCCACGAGACCTTGGCCATCGCCATGAACCGCCTCGGGGGAAAGAGCAACAGCGGCGAAGGGGGAGAAGATCCGGAACGGTATCTGCCGGATGAAAGCGGGGACCGGAGAGTAAGCAAAATCAAGCAAATCGCTTCCGGCCGTTTCGGGGTGAGCAGCCATTACCTGGTGAATGCCGAGGAGCTTCAAATTAAAATGGCCCAGGGCGCCAAGCCCGGGGAAGGGGGACAGCTCCCGGGGAAGAAGGTGTACCCTTGGGTGGCGAAGGTCCGGGGCTCCACGCCCGGCGTCGGGCTGATCTCCCCGCCCCCCAACCATGACATCTACTCCATCGAAGATTTGGCCCAGCTGATTTTCGATTTAAAAAACGCCAACCGGAATGCGCGGATCAGCGTGAAGCTCGTCGCCAAGGCGGGGGTCGGGACGATCGCCGCAGGCGTCGCCAAAGCGAAGGCGGATGTGATCGTGATCAGCGGGCACGACGGCGGCACCGGGGCCTCTCCGAAGACGAGCATCAAACATGCCGGGCTGCCTTGGGAGCTCGGATTGGCGGAGGCCCAGCAAACGTTGATCCTTAACGGCCTTCGGGACCGGGTGGTGCTGGAGACGGACGGAAAATTGATGACGGGAAGGGATGTGGTCATCGCGGCGCTGCTCGGCGCCGAAGAATTCAGTTTCGGCACCGCGCCCCTCGTCGCCTTGGGCTGCATCATGATGCGGGCTTGCCATTCCGACACATGCCCCGTCGGGATCGCCACCCAGAATCCGGCGATGCGGGAAAAATTTGCGGGGAAACCGGAATATGTGATGAATTTCTTCCGTTTCGTCGCCCGGGAAGTCCGGGAAATCATGGCCGAGCTCGGCTTCCGGACCGTGGACGAAATGGTGGGGAGGACGGATGTCCTTCGGGTGAGCCCGCGGGCAAAGGAGCACTGGAAGGCGAAATTTTTGGAAGTGGAACGGTTATTGCATCGGCCCGGGGAAAAACGGCGTTTTTCCAGGCTGCAAGACCATCAGCTGGAACGCACCCTCGATTGGCAAAAACTGCTGCCCCAAGTCAAGACCGCCCTGGAAGGGAAAACGCGGGTGCGCCTAACTTTGCCCATCAGGAATACGGACCGGGCGGCCGGCACGCTGATCGGAAGTGAAATTTCCAAAAGATACGGGGAAAAGGGCTTGCCCGACGATACCATCACCGTGCGCTTCCGCGGATCGGCCGGCCAGAGCTTCGGCGCCTTTCTGCCGAAGGGAATCACCCTCTTCGTCGAAGGCGACGTGAACGATTATTTGGGAAAGGGGCTGTCCGGCGGAAAACTCATCGTGAAGGGAGCGGGACCTTCCTTCGCCGGGGAGGATGTCGTCGCCGGCAACGTGGCATTGTACGGAGCCATCGGCGGGGAAGTCTATATCAACGGACGGGCGGGGGAACGGTTTGCCGTCCGGAACAGCGGGGCCACGGCGGTCGTGGAAGGGATCGGCAACCACGGCTGCGAGTATATGACCGGGGGGAGGGTGATCATCCTCGGCGATGTCGGAAAAAACTTTGCCGCCGGCATGTCGGGGGGCATCGCCTGGGTTTTTCCGGAGAATCACGATGAATTTTTGGCCAATTGCAACACGGAAATGGCCGATGCGGAACCTTTGGATGATCCGGAGGAAATCGAGGAGGTCCGCCGGCTCCTTCAAAATCATTGCAAATATACGGGAAGCCGAAAAGCGGCCGCGGTTTTGCGGAATTGGAAAGAATGGCAGGACCGCTGGGTGAAAGTGATCCCCCGCGAATATAAAAAGATCCTGCGGCAAATGGAGATCCGGCGGAAGGCTGGTGCCGGTGAGGAGGAAGCCCTTTACCAGGCCTTTTTGTCGGTGCACGGGAAGGAAAGGGAGGCGAACATGGCCGGCGGGGCACGGAACGGATAAGGAAAGGAGTGGGGAAAATGGGAAAGCTGACCGGTTTTTTGGAATATGAACGGGAGGAGCAGCCGGAACGGGATCCGAAAACCAGGATCAGGGACTGGAAGGAAATCAGCCTTCCCTTCTCCGAAGACGCCTTGAAACGGCAGGCGGCCCGCTGCATGGATTGCGGGACCCCGTTTTGCCATATCGGAATGGAAATCGGCGGGGCGGCCGCAGGATGCCCGATCCATAATCTAATCCCCGAATGGAACGATCTCGTCTACCGGGGAAAATGGAAAGAGGCGTTGGAACGGCTGCTTTTGACGAACAATTTTCCGGAATTTACCGGGCGGATCTGCCCCGCCCCCTGCGAAGGCTCCTGCACGCTGGCCATCTCCGGCGGGCCGGTCAGCATCAAAGCCATCGAGCGGGCGATCATCGATAAAGGGTTTGAGATGGGATGGATCCGGCCACGGATTCCGGAACATCGGACCGGAAAAAGGGTGGCCGTCATCGGGTCTGGGCCTGCCGGCCTTGCGGCCGCCGACCTGTTGAATCAACAGGGGCATGCCGTCACCGTTTTTGAAAAGGCGGACCGACCGGGAGGGCTCCTCATGTATGGGATCCCCAACGTCAAGCTGGAAAAGGATGTGGTGGAAAGAAGGATCCGGCTGTTGGAGGAAGAAGGGGTCGTTTTTGTCACCGGCACGGAAGTCGGGAAGGATATTTCAGCCGATGACATCCTGCGCACATATGATGCGGTCATCCTTTGCACCGGCGCCCAAAAACATCGGCCTTTGAATATCGAAGGAGCCGATGCCAAAGGGGTCCATATGGCGATGGATTTTTTGACCGGCGCCACGAAAAGGCTTTTGGACCCGGACCGTGCGGAAGACGGTTTCATCGATACGGAAGGAAAACGGGTGATCGTGATCGGCGGGGGAGAAACGGGGGCGGACTGCGTCGCCACCGCTCTGCGGCAAAACTGTAAAAGCGTCGTCCAATTCGGCAAACATCCGCCCCTCCCCCGTTTCCGTACGGAAGACAACCTTTGGCCGGCCGACCCGAACGTCTTTACCGTGGACTATGCCCATGCGGAAGCGATGGCCCTTTTCGGGAACGATCCGCGGGAATATTTGATCCGAACTGATAAAATCGTCGCCGACGAACGGGGGCGCGTCAAGGAGGTCCACACCGTTCAAATGAAAAAAACGCCGTTCGGCGACGGCGGCTACGTTTTCGAAGCGATTCCCGGAACCGAAAGGGTTTGGCCGGCCGACTGCGTCATTGTCGCGATCGGCTTTTCCGGGACGGATGACAGGCTGCCGGAGCAATTCGGGGTGGAAGCCGAAAACGGCAAAATCAAAGCGAGTTTTCAAGATTTTCGGACAAACCGGGAAGGGGTGTTTGCCGCGGGGGATGCGCGGCGCGGCCAAAGCCTCGTGGTCTGGGCCATCCGGGAAGGAAGGGGGGCGGCCAGGGAAGTGGACCGGTATTTGATGGGGAAGACGGTGCTGCGGTAAGGGGAAAACGTTCCCCGTTTGCCCGTCTTCGGCAAAAGCGGGAGTTCCGGTCCACCTTTGCGGAAGCGGCGAGGGAACGGAAAAGGATCAAGCGCAAGCACCGGCGGGCCAAGGTTTGCGGCAGGGCCCGCCGGTGCTTCTTTTCCATTTCTTTGAGGGTCAATCTTCCCAGACTTCCTCCATTAACCGTTCAATTTCCCTTCTCAGTTTTTCCGTCTGTTTTTTGTCGACGGCAAACCTTCCGTTTTGGCAGATTAATACATCGCCTTCCTTTGCTTCCTTCGGGATTTTGCTTCGTTCGATGTCCACCAGCTTTCCTTCCGGATCTTCACAAACGGCAAACTTTTCCTCGAAATGATCAATGATGTATTTCATCGTCCGCCACCTATCTCGGGGTAAAGAAAGTTTGGGTTTTATAGGTTTTTCCTTTATAGACGGCGGAAACATCGACGATCACTTTATACCCTTTCTTCGCACGGCCGATTTTTACGGCCAAGGGTGTTCCGATTTTTCCGCTGTAAGCGGTCGTCGTTGTTTTGTAATGGAAGACCGCCCGGAAATCCGTCCCGTTCGGCAGCCCTTTCACCGTGAGGCGGATGGTGCTGTTTTGTTTGGGTTGGGTATTGTCGAGGCTTGCCGTCAATTTGTAGGCCGGGTTGGAGCCGGAGGCCGTGCCGGCCGGTTTTACATTGAAACGGATATTTTTCCCGTCGGTTTTTGCGACAATGGTTCCTTGCTGATCGGTGCGGAACAGGCTTACTTTAAATTTTTTCAACCGGTTCAAGACTTCGGCGGACGGGTGCCCGTACTGGTTCCCCTTGCCGGCGCTGATCACTGCGTAGGCCGGTTTCACCGCTTTTAAAAAGGCTTCGCTGGTGGAGGTTTTCGCCCCGTGATGGCCGACTTTTAATACGTCGGCTTTTAAATTTTCCTTTGCCTTGATCATGTCGGATTCGGCTTTCGTTTCCGCATCCCCGGCAAACAGGAAGGATTTTTTCCCGTAAGTGAGCTTCAGCACGGCGCTCCAATTGTTCAAATCCGTTTTGTAGGATTTTACCGGCCCGACGAAGGCCGCGGTTGTTCCCTTTACGGCCAGTTTGACTCCTTTGCTGGCCGTTTTGATTTTTAGCCCTTCTTTTTTCACCGCATACAGAAAGTCCCGATAAACTTTGGTGGTGTGACTGACTTTCGGCGCGTAAACCGATTTGACCCGGTAGGCCTTCAGCACTTCATCCAGACCGCCCATATGGTCCGCGTCGGGATGGGTGGAAATCATGATTTCAATATCCTTGACCTTTTGCTTTTTCAAATAGGAAACGACCTGATCCCCGTCCCGGCCCCCGTCAATCAGGATGTCTTCCCCGTAAGGGGCTTTGATGTAGATGGCGTCTCCCTGGCCGACGTTGATAAAGTGCACGGACATCTCTTTGGCGGATGCGGCGCCGGCGGCCGACGGAACGGTCAACGCCGGCAAAAACAAGCATAGGCTGAGGAGAAGTTTCAGGAATTTTTCCATAGGATCCCCCTCTGGCAGTCGGAAAACTTAATTTCATCTTTTCCATTCGACAAAATTTTATTTTTTCCTTTATAGATTTTTAAATTTTCATGGAGAAAACGGTCAATTTTTAAAAAATTTGACTGTGGATGGGTCACAGAAAGGCAGGGGAAATCAATGTGTAAAAAATTTAAGATTTTTCCAATTCAAACGAAAGTTTCGTCTATTAGCTGTAACCATCCGGATTTATTTTCGACTAATTCATAAAACGAGGAAAGGCGGTGAGTGCGAATGAAAAGGATATGGTTTCGCTTCGTCCTTTTGATCCTTGGCCTCATGGCTGTTGCAGGGTGCGATCAAGGGACGGCGGCCGAATCCTTGGGGGACCAGGCAGCGGAGGAAAAAGCGGACTGTGCGCTCCCCGTCAGCTGGATCCAATATAAGGGGGAAAAATATACGTTTGTAAAAGTCCATTCCAAAGAAGAAATCGACTTCGCCAACATCCGGTCCACCCGAACCTATACCGGCGAAGGGGACGGAACGCTCCCCGGAAGGGAAATCTTCGTCGATAAGAAGACCGGAAATTTATTGATCGTGGATGATACCGGACCGGAGGAAGAATGGTCCGAATTTACCAAATCGGAAAAAGATTAAAAAAATTTAAAGGAATCTTCATAAAATTGCCGAATATGATATTTAATTCAAAATCGGGAGGCGATTTTATGAAGAGCAAGCTGTTTCTCTTTTTTACTGCCGTTCTGCTCGCTTCACAATCTTCCGCCCTCACCCCGGAAATCCACGTCGAAGGCAAAAAAGAATTGACGGTTTACAACCGCGAAGGCGAAGCCGTTCACTCGATCCCGCTCGAGCCGAAGGACCTGCAGGCAAAAACAGAGGAAGCTTCCCCCGCCATCGAACGGACCTCCCAGGCCCTGGTTGTGGACGGTGAAGGGAACGTGCTTGACAAAATCAGCTTGGAAAAAAACATCCGGGATGACGCCTTTCACACGGCCGCCATCGGCGCCCGGGTCGCCACGGTCGCCATCGCCGCCGATGAAGAATTCCGCAGTGCGAATTCCAATTGGACCAGCACGGCTGCCACCCTCGTAGAAGAAATGGACGACGCCTTCAACCGGGATCACAATTTCGATCTGGATATCAAACTGTATATTTCCTGGTCCTCCCAAGGTTCGAGCCCCGAGCAGCTGCTGGATGATCTGCGGAAGGATTGGGCTTCGAAGTATAACTACGACTTTTTGATCGGATTTTCCAATGATTCCCACATCCTGTCCGTAGGCGGAATCGCCTATGTTTATTCCAGCAATCCGTCCACAATGGCGGTAAGCTTGGTGAACGGGACCCAATCCTACAAAGGAATATGGCATGCGGGCCAACACGAATTGTCCCACAATTTCGGCGCGGGCCATCATTCGTCCTCCGACTATACAAAGTGCATCATGAATTATCACTACGCTTACACCGTGGATTATTGGGATTCGACCCACGGCTCCATCATCGCCAGGAATAAGAGCTGGTTCGGGAAGGCGTATTGATCTTCCGGCAGGATTTGCTTTCGAATCATGGTTCCCGATAAGTGACAGGCTGTTCCATTTCCCCCTTAGGGGGTTTTTTCTTGCATCGGTTCATCCCCCCTTATTTGGACGCTCCGACCGATGATGGACATAAATGAGGGGATGATGGACATTTTTTTGACGATGTTGGATAAATTTTCTTCCATTTTGAACATATTTCTTTTGATGATGGACAAAATTTTTCAAATGTTAAACAAATTTCTCTTTATGATGGACATTGTCGAGCGATGTTGGACAATTTTTTTAAAATGTTGAACCGTTCAGGTACGATTTTGGACAAACCGGTTTTCCGGTCAAAAAGGATGTTGGACAATCTTCCTGAAATGTTGAACAAACTAGACCGGATATTGGACATTGGGGAAAAATATGGAACCATCGGGGGCCGATGTTGAACAGTACGATGGAAGGAACAGGATGAATGTTGGACATTCCGATAACGGAAGATCCGATTACGGGCACAAGACTATTGGAAAATCCGATTGTAGAAACCAGACGAATGCCGGCCGTTCCGATGTTGGAAAATCCGTGCGCAGGAACAAGACGAACATCGGCCGTCCGAAGTTGGACAATCTGGTCGCGGACGCAAAATGCATATCGAATTTTCCCGTCACGGTCGAAAGTCGCAGCCCGGTCTGTTGATCGAAAAAACCGCTAATCCCCATGGTGCTTCCAAGGAATTTTGAAAAAGAAAGCGTCCTTCTCTCCAAGGGGAAGGACGCTTTGTATCATTCGGTTTGAATCGGATGCCGTACGAAGGAGGCGAAAAGTTTGCACGACTCCGCGCCGGAGGGCCGGATAAGGCCCCAAAACCATGAACGGTTTCCAAAACCTTGTTCTTTTTTGGCCGGAGGTCAAGGACAGAAAATTCACCTTCAATAATTGTCGCTGAAAGCGTGCAATTCCTGGAACCGGATCAAGGACAGGAAAGTTCACGTTCAATCCAGCAGCGGAAAAAGGTTTGGCGCTCTTTTTCCTGCGACGCCTTTTCGCGTTCAGTGCTGCAGCAAAAAGGAGCCCTTTCCCGAAAACCTTCGGGAAAGGGCCTCATTTTCAATGGCTAGTTGTTCGGATCACGTTTTGGTCCAGCTGACGGCAGGAAAGCGAATATTCAATTGCTGACATCCCTCTTTGTAAAGAAGAGGAAAGCCAACACCTGGAAAACGATGAAGTAGATGGTCAGCATCGTGATGGAAAAACCCATGGTCATCCCCTCCACCATCGGCTTCCCTTCCAGGTAGGCCATCAGATTCGTATTGGCGAACAAGATGTATTTGGCCCAATCGAATTTCATGGCGAAGAAGGAGGTGATCGTATCCCCCGCCAGCAGCAAGAAGACGGAGATGCCGATGGCGGTCCCGCTGGAGCGGAAGATGGTCGAAATCATGAAGGCCATCGTCGCGAGGAGCAGGACGCCCACGGAATTGAGCAAATAGGACTTCGCCAAATAGAGCAGCTGGCTTTGTTCCACCACTTTTCCGTCGGCATAGGATAAATGGATCTGGCTTCCCCCGTCGCCCGGGCCGAACAGGACGGCGCCGACCGCCACGGCGCTGATGAAGAGCAGGGCGAGGACGATCAGCATGAACAACAGCACCATGACATATTTGGCCAATAAAATTTTCCATCGTTTGTAAGGCTTGATGATCAACGATTTGATCGTCCCCCAGGAGAATTCATTGGCGACGATCCCGGCGGCGACGATGATGACAAACAGTCCGACGATCGTGATGTAGGTTCCGGAATCGCCGATAAAACTCCACATATTGTAGTCCGACGGGGGCAGGTCATGGGCGATCCGGTATTCGTTGATGGCGATTTCGTCTTCAAATGCCGCCCGCATGGATGCCGGCATTTCTTCCAAATCCTTTTTCATTTGTTCGGTTTCCTTGGCCAATTCCTCTTTCCAATTGTCCTGTGAAACGGGTTCATCGAGGGAATTGAGGTATTTGGTTAAAAAACCGCCTCCGACCACGATCAGGATCAAAAACAGGAACATGGCATAGGTGCTTTTTCGCTTAAAGATCTTGACAAATTCGTTTACGATCAGGTTACCCATTGACGGCTGCCTCCTTTGCCGCGGTGATTTCCAGGAACCGGTCTTCCAAGGTTTTCCGCAAAGGTTTGACTTCGTAAATCAGCAAGTTTTCTTCAACCAGCCATTTGATGACATCGGGAACTTGTTGTTTCGCCAAGGCCGCCTCCAATTTCTGCCCGTCGGCCGCCGCCTCGATTCCTTTGCTTTTCAGGACGTTTGCGGCCCGATCGGCGTCATTGACGGTGAAACGGTAGGTCTGCCTTTCCGCGTCGCCTTCCCCGTGCACCTTTTGCACGTCGATCAAACGGCCTTTTTGCATGATGGCCACCCGGTCGCACATTAATTCCACTTCGGAAAGCAGGTGGCTGGAGACGATGACGGCCAAATTTTTCTCCCTGGCGAGGGAGCGCAAATAGTTGCGGATTTCCCGGATTCCCGCAGGATCGAGGCCGTTTGTCGGTTCATCCAGGATGAGGATTTTCGGATCGTGCAAAAGACAGAGGGCGATGCCGAGGCGTTGCCTCATGCCCAAGGAATAATTTTTCACTTTGTCATGGATCCTGGGAGTCAGGCCGACCAGATCGATGATTTCATCCATCCGTTCTTTCGTTACGCCCTTTGCCAGGCGGGCGGCCTGTTTCAAGTTTTCGTAGCCCGTCAAAAACTTGTACATTTCCGGATTTTCAACGATCGCGCCGATCTGCCGGACGGCATTTTCAAAGTCTCTGGCAATGCTCCTCCCGTTGATCAAAATTTCCCCCGAGGTGATGCGCATCAGTCCGGTCATCATGCGCATCGTCGTCGTTTTCCCGGCCCCGTTCGGGCCGAGCAGGCCGAATACTTCCCCTTCGTACACGGAAAAGCTGATGCTGTCGATGATTTTTTTCCCGCCGATGATTTTTGTGACGTTTTTCAGTTCCACAACCGGTTTCATACCGCTTCACTCCCTTTTTCCCGAATCGTTCTTTTGTACCATTCCGCGACGGAAAGCCCCTGGTTTTCCCGCAACGCTTCCACGACTTGATGATCGAGGAACCGGCCTCTGCGGATGGCGACCACCTCGTCGAGGATCGGTTCCAGTTCGTCGATTTCGTGGGTGGCTATGATGACGGTCTGTTCATGAAAATTGATGTAGTTCAGCAGACTGTTTACGATCGATTCACGGACCAGGGCATCCAATCCGGAGAAGGGCTCATCCAAGAGGATGACCGGCACGTTTCTCGCCAAGGCGAGCACGAGTTTCAACCGGCCCCGGTTTCCTTTGGACAACTGTTTCATTTTCTTATTTTCCGGCAACCCCATATCCTGCAACAGTTCTTGCGCTTTGGCCGGGTCGAAGTCGGGGAACTGGGATCGGTAGAAGGAGACCATTTGTTTAACGGTGAAGGATTCGTAAAACATATCCAATTCGGTTAAATAAGCGACTTTTCGGCAAATTTTCCTCGTGACCCGCTCGCCGTCCACGGCGACCGTCCCCGCGCTCGGGTAGACCAGGCCGGCAGCCATCTTCAGGGCGGTGGATTTTCCGCTTCCGTTCGGGCCGAGCAGCCCGTAAATTTTTCCCTTGTCAAAGCGGAAGCTGAAATCGTGCAGGGCATATTCCGAGCCGTATCTCTTGGTTGCCCCGGAAAATTGCACGGTCATTTGTCTTCCCCCCTTTCCAGGTACTCTTCCAAACTTTTTACGATTTCCTTTTTGCCGAGCCCCAATTCCATCATATTTTTCACGAATTGGCCGATGATTTCCTTCTGCATGGTTTGCATCAGCTCATCGACGATTTCCTGCCGCTCGACGACAAACGTCCCTTGCCCACGCCTCGTCTCCACGATTCCCATCCTCTCCATTTCCATATAGGTCCGTTGGATCGTATTCGGGTTGACCCCGGCTTGTATGGCCATCTCCCGCACCGACGGCAATTTATCGCCGGGCTTGATTTCCTGACGGATGATTCGCCGGAAAATTTTTTCGGCGATTTGCATATAGATCGGTTTGGAAACCTCGTATTCTTTATCCACCGGCGGTCACACCTCCACTTTTTTGTCCAGCAGCTTGCTCGCGCCGTAGAACAAAAGGAGGGACAATAAGATGAAATAAATCAGGCCGCCGACGGAGATGGGCATGTCGTCGATTTCGACCGACCAGCCTTTGCCGCTAAAGTTGAGGGAAGGGGTGCCGGAAACCTTCACCGAAGGTTCCATCCATTTATGGACGAAATCCAGTTTCATGACACGGGATTCAATGTAACAGTATAGGAGGAAGATCGCCGAGACGATCAGCCACCGGAGATGTTTCAACCGGGGATATTTCCCCAATGAATGGTAAACCGTCCAGAGAAAAGCGGACCAAAGGGAAAAGATGACGGCGACGCCGGTAATCAGGAAATGGATGGAGAACGCTTCCCCGATCGGAATCCGAGGGGAAAAACCATGTTTTTCCAGCCAGAGGTTGAAAAGGATCCCCGCCAGGATGAAAAGGAGATGGGAAAGCAGCTGGAACAGGAAAGCGGCGGCCAATTTGCCGAGGAGCAAAAGGCTGCTCGGCTGCGGATTATAAAGCCATAATTGGGTCCGCCCTTCGACCCGCAGCAAACTCAGCAACATGGCGGGCATGAAAAAGAGCAGGAAGATCATGGACAACATATAGAAGGGGACGAAGGCGGTCGGCATATCGTACCGGAGGCCCAGTAGAAAGGCGGCGAGAAATATGAGGGCCATAAAAATGACGGAAGTCAAATACCAATATCTCGCGAGCAATAATTCCTTTTTCACCAATCCGATGAACGGCTCCATGGAAAATCCCCCAATGTATTAGTGTACTATACAAATAGTACACTAATACGAATAAGGTGTCAATGAATTTTTTCCAAATCAATCCATCGGATAACTGAAATCGGGGACCGCCGGCACCGCCGACCTTCCCCGGAACCATTTTGCGGTGTCTCGCAGTTGAGTTTAAAAACCCAGTTCGCATTACCACCCTTCCCCGGAACCATTTTGCGGCGTCTCCCTCGGCGCCGGGTTTTCTTTCAAGCCCTTTCCCCCCTTTGTCCGCTTCATGCCGAAAACGGACCGGACAGGGATGAACGTTTCTTGGCCTGGCTTGGGCAGGGACGATCCGCCTTACCGGCTGGGGAAAGAGGGGGCTTGGGAGGACGCTGAAAGAAAGCATGGGGATGTCAGGAAACAAACCGGCCAAATGCCCGGTTCCGGGAAGAGCCGGTTTAGGAAAATGCGGAGGCAGGCGGCCGTTCCGTCAGTATGGGGCAATCAGACGTTAAAGATGCCGGTCCGGATGGACCGCAACAAACGCTCAAGAGGAAAGGAGCAAAGGAGCCGGGAAGGTTTTCCCGGTTTCCGGATAAAAGGAAAAAGCCTCCCGGCCAGGCCCTTCCGCCCGGCCGGCAAAGGGGCGGCGGGGGAAAATCACCGCCGGCCGGTTCCCGATGGCATGTGCCGGTCAAAGGGTTTTCCCTTCCATGAATTGGGTTTGATACAGCCGGTAATAATGCCCTTTCTTTCGAAGGAGCTCTTCGTGATTCCCCGCTTCGACGATTTTTCCGTGATCGAGGACGAGGATTTTGTCCGCGTTCCGTACCGTATTCAGCCGGTGGGCGATGACGAAGCCGGTCCTTCCTTCCATGAGCCGTTTCAGCGCATCCTGGATCTTCAGTTCGGTGACCGTGTCGATATTGCTGGTCGCTTCATCCAGGATATAGATGGCCGGTTTCCGCAAAAGGGCCCTGGCGATCGAAAGGAGCTGTCTTTGCCCCTGGCTGATGCCCGATCCGTTTTCGTCCAGCATCGTGTCGTAACCCATCGGGAGTTTCATGATGAAATCATGGGCGTTGGCGTCCTTGGCCGCCTGCACCACCTCCTCGTCGGTGGCATCGAGCCTGCCGTAGCGGATATTTTCCTTCACCGTCCCCCGGAACAAAAAGGTGTCTTGCGGCACGAAGGCCATATGTTCCCGCAGGCTGGACCGCTTGACCGACCGGATGTCCCGTCCGTCGACGGTGATGTTACCGCCGTCGCAGTCATAGAAACGGGAAAGCAAATGGATGATCGTCGTTTTTCCCGCGCCGGTATGGCCGACGAGGGCGACCGTTTCCCCGGGTTTTGCCTCGAAGCTGATGTCCTTTAATACGGGTCCGTCCCCATAGGAAAAAGTGACTTTTTCGAATTTCACGTGGCCCCGGATTGCCGGCGGTTCAACGGCATTTTCTTCATCGGTTTCTTCCTCGGGTTCATCGAGGACTTGGAATACCCGTTCGGCTCCTGCGACGGCGGAAAGCAGGAGATTAAACTGGTTGGAAAGATCATTGAGCGGACGGGTAAATTGCCGGGCGTATTCGGTGAAAATGACGATCATCCCGACGGTGGCCAGATCCGTCCTGATGGCAAGGAATCCCCCGATGAAGGCGATCATGCCGAAACTCAAAAAATTCAGCGTGTTCATCACCTTCGGCGTAAAACCGGCGATCGTCTGGGCCCAAAAACCCGACAGTTTGAGGCTTTCGTTTTTTTCTTCAAATTGCCGGATGACCAAATTTTCCAAGGAATAGGTTTTGACCACATGCTGGCCGGAAAGGATTTCTTCCACGAAGCCGTTCACCTGGCCCAGTTCCCGCTGCTGCACTTTATAAAGGGGGCCGGTGCGGTTCGTGATCCACCGGATCCCCAGGTACATCAGGGGGACGACGCTCAGCGCGACCGCGGTCAGGACGGGGCTTAAAAGGACCATGACCACGACGGTGCCGGCCAACGTCAGGACGCTCGACAGGATTTGAATGACGGATGAATTCAAGACCATATTGACGTTGTCGATGTCGTTCGTCAAACGGCTCATCAGTTCCCCGTGCTGCCGTTTGTCAAAATAGGAGATCGGAAGCCGGTGGAATTTTTGGAACAAATCTTCGCGCAAATCTTTGACCGTGTTTTGGGAGATTTCGATCATCCAATAGTTTTGCAGGAACAGAAACAAGGAATGGAAGAGAAAGACGGAAACGAGACCGAGAAGAAAGGGCGCGAGCCCTTCGGCATCGCCGGCGACCATATACCGGTCGATGGCCGTTCCGACCAGGAACGGGCCGAGCAGCCCCAGACCGGATGTGAGAACGACCGTCGCGGCCACCAGGGCCAATTTTCCCTTTTCCCGGGCCAAATACCCCCAAATCCTTTTCAGCGTCTTCGGCATATTTTCCGCCCTTTTCTTTTTAACTTCCCCTCGGGCATGAACGGGAATCCTTTCATATTGGAAGGGGGCTTTCAAAGAATTAGCGGGCATAATGCCACTCCTTTCCGGATTGGGATTCGGCGATTTTTCGGTACAGGGGGGAGGCTTCCAGCAATTCTTCATGGGTCCCGAGGGCGGCGATTCTGCCGGCGTCGATCAGACAGATCTTGTCGGCCATGCGGGCGGTGGAAATTTTTTGCGTGATCAGGATCGTCGTGCACCGGTAGCGCCGGATCGCCTCCAGCAGCCGGGATTCGGTTTCCGCGTCCAACGCGCTCGTGCTGTCATCCATCAGCAGGATTTTCGGTTTTCTTACCAGCGCCCGGGCGATGGAGATCCGCTGTTTTTGTCCCCCCGATAAATTCACGCCTTTCTGCCCGACCCTCGTGTCATACCGATCGGGAAAGTTGCAGATGGCGGCGTGGATTTGGGCGTCCTCGGCAGCCCGGATAATTTCTTCCTCAGCCGCTCCCGTATTTCCCCAGGCGATGTTTTCCCGGATCGTCCCGGAAAAAAGAAAGGGGGTTTGCGGGATGAAGCCGATGCCGTCCCGCAAGTTTTTGACCGGATAGGCGGTGATCGGGGAATCGTCGATCAGGATTTCCCCCGATTGCACGTCAAACAGTCTCGGCAGGAGGAGGAAAAGGGATGTCTTTCCCGCCCCGGTGGCTCCGATGATCGCCAGCTTTTCTCCGGGGTTTACGGTAAAAGAGATATCCTTCAGCACCGGTTCGTCCTTGTCGGGAAAGGAAAAGGTGACATGGCGGAATTCCACCTTCCCCTTGGTGACCGCCAGATTCGGATCGGCCGCTCCCGTTTCCTCCGAAACGTCCCGGATCCGCATAATTTCACCGATGCGGTCGGCGGATGCCTTGGTCCGGGAAAAGGACGTAATGATGAAGGAAAACATGGACATGGACATGGAAACCCTCAAGGCGTAATTGACAACGGAGACCACCTGGCCCACATTGGTTTGGCCGGAACCGATCTGTTGGCTTCCGAACCAAAGGATGGCGGCTAAACTCATGTTCATGACGAAAAATAAGACCGGCGAAGAAGCTTCGATAAATTGGAAAGCGGTTCTCGTCGCCCGGGAAAGGTCTTCGTTGGCCCTTTCAAAACGGATCCGTTCGTAATCCCTGCGCCAAAACGCTTTGATGATCCGCATGCCGGCGAGGTTTTCCTGCATGACCCGGTTCAGTCTGTCGACACGGTCCTGCATGTTTCGGAACATCCCGCGGGAGACTTTAAACACCCAGTATAAGAAACCGATGAGAACAGGAACCGTAATGAGGAAAACCGCCGCAAGCCTTCCGTTGACGACGAAGGCCATGATCACGCCGCCGATGACCGTAAGCGGCGCCTTCGCCATGATCCTCAGCGACATGAACACCGTGTTTTGGATCTGCCGGATATCGTTGGTAAAACGGGTGATCAGGGCGGAGGGAGGGTACTCGTTCAGGGTGCTGCAGCTGAAGGATTGCACCTTCCGGAACAGGCTGCTGCGGAGATCGTAACCGAAAGCGTAACTGACATGCGCCGAATAAAAAGAGTTCAGAATCCCCGCCGCAAAGGAAAGCAGGGCCGTCCCGATCATGATGCCGCCCCAGAAGGAAATCCGGTCCATATCTTTGGCCAAAACCCCTTCATTGATCATCCTTCCGAGGAAGTACGGGAGAAGGAGCTCCGCCGCAAGTTCGGTGAGCATCAGGGAAAAGGCCGCAACAGCTGCGGCTTTGTACGGTTTCAAAAAGGTGAAGATCAGTTTCACGGTAACCCTCCAGGAAGAATTGTTCCAATTTTTATACTATTATATCGGCAAAGATGGGAGATATCCAGCATTTTACTTCGCAAGGCGAAATATTTTTCGCGAAAAAAAAAAAGAGGGGGGTCCCCTCTTGCGATTTCAGGCGCGGGAAATTAACATACCTTTTCTCCCGAAATATAAGTGGCAGCCACTTTCACCCGGTCCAGCCGATCGGGATCGGTGGTGAAAATGTCCTCGTCCAGGACGATAAAATCCGCCTCATCACCCGGCAGCAGCCTTCCGGTTTCGTGCAGGCGGCAGACTTCCTTCGCCTTTCCGGTAAAAAGCAGCACCGCTTGCTCCGGAGAAATTTTTTCCGCCCGGTTGATGTCTTGGCCGTTATAGGCCTTCCGGGTCACCGCCGCTTTGATGCTTGTCATGATCTTGTCCGGTTCGGCCCAGGTGGTCGCCGGGGCGTCGGTGGAGAGGGCCATGTATCCGTTCTGTTCGTACATCGTCCGCAAAGGGTAGGCCAAGGAGAACCGTTCCCCGTCCAAATGGTTCCGGTAGCTTTCGTATTCGGCAAAGAAGAAAATGATTTGCGGAACGAGGGCGATTTTTTTCCCGTCCATTTTACGGAAAAATTCCGGACGCATGATCGAGGCGTGTTCAATGCGGATGGATGGGCCGTCGTCGATCCAGGGCTTGACCGGCTCAAAGGTGCGGAGAATCTCTTCGATGGCCCGGTCGCCCATGGCATGGATCGCCAGCTGGATCCCGTTCCTTCTGGCGAATTCGGCGGCTTCCAGCAATTCTTCCTTCGTGCAAGTCCGCATGCCCTTTTCCTCCGTTCCCGGATACGGGGCTTTCATCCACGCCGTCTTCCCGGAAATCGTTCCGTCCATAAACAGTTTCACGCCGCCGATGCGGATGCGGCCGGTCAAATCCCTTTCTTCCAATCGGCGGATCCCCAATTCCTTCACTTCCTCCCAAAGCAGGTAAAGGACGAGCCGCTGTTTGAATCCCCGTTTTTCCGCTTTCCGGAAAAGGGACAGGTCGTTCCAGCGGCCCATCATTTCGGCGACGGAAGTGATGCCGAACCGGGCGAGCCGCCGTCCGGTGCGCACGATACCTTCGATCCGTTCTTCTTCCGTTTTTTTCGGTTTGGCGTTCTCGATGAGCCGATTGGCGTTTTCGATCATGATCCCTGTCGGATCCCCGTTTTCATCCCTTTGGATTTCCCCGCCGAAGGGATCGGCGGTGCTCTTGTCGATCCCCGCCAGTTCGAGGGCCTTTGAGTTGACCGCGGAGGAGTGAAAATCCGAGCGGATGACGTGGACGGGCCTATCCGTCGACACCCGGTCCAGGTCGAAGCGGTTCAACGGCCGGCCGTCGAGGAGCTTTGTCTCATCCCAGCCCCAGCCTTCGATCCAGCCGCCATCCGGCGTTTTTTCCGCCTGCTTTTTTAAGGCGGCAATCGCTTCTTCGATATTCGTGACTTCGGGGATGGTGATGGCGGCCTGTCCGGCGATATCCGCAAGCAGGCGCGGATGGGCGTGGGCGTCAATGAAACCGGGAACGACAGTTTTCCCTTGCAGATCGACCGGATCGGGGGCGTCCGCCTGTTCCGACGGGCCGATCCATTCGATTTTTCCGTCGGTGATCTTCATGGCCGAAACGAAATCCCTTTCGTTTTTCCCGGTAAAAATTTTTCCGTTCACAAAATATTGGGAAGGCATGCTGATCCTCCTTAAAGGCTCATTCGGATAATGGAATGCTGACAAGTTCATTGTATCACAAATTGAATCTTCGATTCGGGGAGGGTGAAAAACCTTTTCCGGCAGAGCCTGCCACTCGCCCTTGCTTTGTTCCAATCGGCCCTTGGCCATGATTCGAGCCTTCCGCCAAAAAGCGGAATGGTGAAGCGCGGATATCCCGGGGAACTTCCCGGGATTCCAGTTCCGGGCCAATCTTTTACGAAAAATTTATTCTGATAAAATAAAAAAAACTAAAAAAATGTTTTTTTGATAATATTTAAATATTTCAAAAGTCTGATATAATAATTTTGTACATAAATCATGAAATGAGGGGGAATCGGATGAGTGTAAAGGAATTAACCGCGCCGGATTTTTACAATTTTGTCCGGGATGAGGTTGAACAATTTGCCGCCGATCCCGGGAGAATCGCGATCAAATATGTGACGGAAGACGGGACGTCCCGGCTGATTTCCTACCGGGAATTGATCGAAAGGACCAACCAATATGCCAACGCCCTGCGCCATCACGGGTTAAAAAAGGGAGACCGGGCGGTCGTCATCGTCCCGCGGTCGCCCGAGGCTTATTATTTGTATCTGGCCTGTTTGAAGGCCGGGATCGTGATCATTCCCTGCTCGGAAATGCTGCGGGCGAAAGATTTAAGCTACCGGATCAGCCATTCGGAAGCCAATGCGGTCATCGCTTACTATACGCTGACTTCCGAAGTGGACCGGATCGGGGAACCGCTGCCTTCGTTGAAAAACAAGTTTACGGCCGGCGAAGGGGAGGCGGACGGATGGATTTCCTTGACCGGGCTTGCCAATGGTGAAAGCGTTTACTATGAAGGAGAGAACACCGCCCGGGAGGATCTGGCCCTCCTGCCGTATACATCCGGAACGACGGGGAATCCGAAGGCGGTCGCCCATACCCACGGCTGGGCATACAGCCATTTGCGGATGGCCGGGAAACTTTGGCTCGATGTGCGGGAAGGGGACCTGGTTTGGGCCACCGCGGCGCCCGGCTGGCAAAAATGGGTGTGGAGCCCCTTCGTTTCGGCGATCGGTTTGGGCGCCACCGCCTTCGTGTACAACGGAAAATTCCATCCGGAAAAATATTTGCAGCTATTGCAGGAACATGAGATCAACGTGCTGTGCTGCACTCCGACCGAATATCGGTTCATGGCGAAGCTGAACGATTTGTCCAAGTATTCCCTCCCGAAATTAAGGAGCGCCGTATCCGCCGGGGAGCCGCTCAACGCCCAAGTCATCGCCACGTTTAAGGAGCAGTTCGGCATCGATGTCCGGGACGGGTACGGCCAATCGGAAAATACGATGATGATCGGGAACCTGCCGGGCATGAAAATCAAACCCGGTTCCATGGGAAAACCTTTGCCGGGCTACGTTATCGACATCATCGATGAAAAAGGGGAACCGGTCCGACCCGGCGAAGTCGGCGATATCGGCGTCCACCGCAGCTTGCCGGCATTATTTAAAGAATATTATAAAGACCCGGGGAGGACGGAAGCGGCCTTCCGCGGCGAGTGGTACATTACCGGGGACCAGGCGAAGAAGGATGAGGAAGGCTATTTCTGGTATGAGGGCCGTTCCGATGACATCATCATCAGTTCCGGCTACACGATCGGCCCCTTCGAGGTGGAGGACGCGCTGACGAAGCACCCGGCCGTGAAAGAATGCGCCGTCGTCGCGAGCCCCGACCCGGACCGGGGAAGCGTCGTCAAAGCATTCATCGTCCTGCGGAATCCGGAAGATAAAAACCGGGAAAACCTCATCCCGGAGATCCAGGACCATGTGAAGAGGCTCACCGCACCGTATAAATATCCGAGAAAAATCGAATTTGTCGATGAATTGCCGAAAACCACATCCGGAAAAATCCGCCGGGTGGAATTGAGGCAAAAGGAGCTGGAAAATGCGAAGCTGCAAGGATAAAAGGGGCGAGGGGGGGCGTACGAATTTTTTACTATCCCACTTCGTTCAAATAAAACCCCGATCGTTCCGTACGAATTTTGGGTGACAACCTTCTTCCCGGATGAATCGCTTTTGCAAGGCGAAGGGGATCCGAAGGAAAGGAGACCGGCCGCCGCAACCGCCCGTTTGCCAAACACCGGCCTCCCCGGTAAGGAAATTCGACCCTCGCCGGGCAACACCCATGGGGAAAAAGGCAAAAGGAATTCCCAGTTTTGGGGACGGTGGATCTCGCCGGGTAAAACCATCGGAGAAAAGGCCGGGTGGACGTGAAACGGAGGGGGATAAAAAAGGGGGTCTTCGAACGGTTCCGCCGTTCCCGTTTTTTCCGGAGATAAAGATCATGGAAAAAGCAAGGGGAAACGGCGGGTAAGATCCATGGGCCGGACCGGGGAACGGCACGATGCCGCGGAGAAAAGGGAATCCTTTCTCCGCATTTTGTTTTTCGGAAAGATTCATTTTACATCCCAAACTTCCTTCGCCTCGGAAAGCATCGTTTGGAGCTGACCCCCATATTCCGCCAGAGCCGGGCGGCCGTTTCGTCTCCCTGATCGATCGGGTTCAATTCTTCGTCCAGGTTGATTTCATAAACCTCTCCGTCTTTTTGCACCATAAATCCGTATGCGTAGCCGCCAATGAGCAAAGGCCAGATAATCAAACCTTCCATGCTTTCTTGTTTGGACACGCCCAGATTCCCGGTCAAGCTTAAATACCCCGGTTTTTTCTCGTTAAACAGGGTACCCGTCGATTTTTTTGCTGTATTCGCCGAATTGATTTTTTTACGGCTTCCAAAAAGGGCTGATATTTGATTGTCGTGACCGGCCGCGAGATGGATATATAAAACAATCTTCAGAATCTTCTGATAATATTCGGTGTTTTGCAAAACATTGGTTTTCGTAACGATCTGATCGGTCAAGCGATGTTCGTCAATAAAGCGGCTGAATGTTTCATCGTCGGCGATTTTGTACATGATGGCATGGAGATAGGACAATCGGGAAAGTTTATCCGTTTGCCCGATCCATGCATCGGCGGGGCGGGCCCGTAGAGGAAAATGATGACGGGATTTTTCACGACTTCCCGGCCGGAACTTACCGTTATCAAAGACAACGAGAAGGCCTTCAACTTATACAGAAAAATGGGATTTGTCCTGGAAGGGGAAAAGGTGCATTCACTAATCATCAATGGAAAGCCCGTAAATGAATAATATATATATAAATTGATGTAGAAAAAGGCAGTATCCGGGCGGTTCGGACGTTGGGCATTTCGGCTCCGTACAGAAAGGATTCCTTGCGGGAGAAGTTTTCCGAGAGCCGGTGCAAACAGATTAAGCCGGAAAGGGAAATTTTTTCGAATGGCAGATTTTTAAGATGAAAAAAATTTCCTCAGCGAGAAGAGGGGAATTCGACTAAGCCTGTCGACATTTCCGGAAACACCCGCCGCATTGGCATTCCGGTCAAAGCGCAATCGTTTTTCTTCGAAATGAAAAGTGGGAAAATGATTTTGAATGCGCCAATGGCGTTGTATGCAATTTCAAAAAGGAAGGGAGATCCCAATGAAACTTGTCCGGAAGCTTGAGAAAAGACGTATAACACGAAACTCTTGAAAACGATCGGGGAAAGGTACGCGGAATCCTTTGATTTGGAAATCTTGAGCATCCGGGAGCTGCCTTTCTACGACCAGGATGAAGAAGCGGATCCGCCGGATGCGGTCAAAACCTTCAAGGAAAAAGTGAAGAAGGCGGACGGGGTGATCATTGCCACGCCGGAATACAACTGGTCCATTCCGGGGGCATTAAAAAACGCGTTGGACTGGCTGTCCCGGGGCGACAAGGAGATGAAGGATAAGCCGGTGATGGTCGTGGGCGCCTCCACGGGCATATTGGGGACCGTCCGCGCCCAAATCGATCTGCGGAAGATTTTGGGAAGCTCCGGTTTGTCGGCCAGGGTCCTGCCTCCTTCAACCAACGAATTTTTAGTCACGCACGCCCATGAAAAATTCGATGAATCCGGCCGACTGACGGATGAAGCGACGCTGCAATTTCTGGACGCGGTCGTAAACCGCTTCGTCGAATTTGTAAAAAAGCCATGAAGGAAAAAGGGGAGGGAATCGGAGGATAAGGAGGTGTCCGAAAAGAGGATTTCCAGGTGCCAAAGGGGACCGTCCGGGGGAAATCAGCTTTTGCGCTCCTGCCGGCATCCATTCTCGCATGGCACGGGCGATCATAAGGCATCGGAAAAACGCGCATTTCTTTTCCAGCCCGTTTCCAGGTGACGAAGGGAGCCGGTCATGGGAACAGCCTCCGGCCGCTTTTCGGCATCCCTTCCCGGGTGACACGGGGACCCGAGTCGGGTGTTTAGGCTTGGATGAGCGCGAAAAAATCCGGAAAGATGATGGAAAATGTCTGTTTCCGGGAACGGCCAAAATCCGAATGAAAAAAAGGAACCTGGCGCCTCGGCCGGTGCCATGGCGTCAGGGGGCCATCCTTTCGGGGCGGCGGTTTCGGATCCGTGCCGCCCTTTTCAACGGGCGTCCGCAAAGTCTGAAGATGGCTTTCGCGCATCCGCCCTTTTGATTTTCTGACCCGGGTGTGAAAGGGCAAGGAAGACCGGATGGTCCGGCAGGCGCAAGTTTCCTGAGCTGGGACGCGAGCCGATGTCCATACGGGGTTTTTCGCAATTTCTTATGGTTTTCCGGAACGTCGTTGCCGTTCATGAAATACCCTTAAAAGGGCCTCGTAACCTTCTGATTGGATTCCGGGCAGGACCGGGAGCCGGCGATCCGGTTTCCTGCGGCATGGCAACGACCTTTTCCCGTGGACCGTAAAAGCCGGAATTTTCCGCCGCGGAACCGGTCCGCGGCCTAAGGAACTCCGGCTCCGGCCGGTAACGGCAGACCGGCATTATTGGTCGAGGAGGCGGTTCACCAGGAAAATGAGCCACCCGCATTTTTCATCGTTCTTTAGGTTTTGCAGCAAGCCGAAAACAATGGCGCGGCTCGGTTTTTCCTTTTGCAATTGTTCCGCCAAAAGGTCGAGGGATTCCCGCTCCAAAGGTTCCTCCACTTCCTCCGAAAGGCGCCCGATCTCTTCCAAGACTTGCGGAAGGGTGATTTTGTTCTTCGCCGGGTGCCGCATTTCCCGCATGAGGCCTTCATCGATAAAAACCGCCGAGGAATGTTTCGCCAACAGATTCGTTTTTTCCGCCAGGGAACGGGAAAGCTTTTCCAGGTCGACCGGCCGGTCGAGGGTGAAAAAGATTTTGGCGTAACCGTCAATAAAACCTTTCATGCAAAAGAGCAGGTCGTATTTTTTCGCTTCAACCGCGCCGCCGTACAGCTCCTCCAGCATCCTGAGGATCGCGTCGTCGATCAATTCTTCGTAGCGGTTCAATTTTTCGAGCAGTTCCTCGTTCACCGTCTGCAGATGTTCTTTGACGAACATTTTGGCGAAATCCTTATGTTCCTGAAAAATTTGAAAGGTCGTCAGGAAATATTCATACAGTTTCACCTGCGGTTCGGCCTTTTTTCTGACCACACGGTCAATCTCGGCGGCAATCTTTTTCATAAAATGGTCGATGATCGACAAGATCAATTCTTCTTTCGACTTGAACGACAAATAAAAAGCGCCTTTCGAAATCCCGCAAAGTTCCGTGATTTGCTGGACGGATGTGGATTCGATGCCCTGCGTGGCAAAGAGTTCGATGGCCTTTTCCATAATAAGCTGCCTTTTCGTCATTGGCCAACCACCGCCTTTTTTTGTTGACAACTGACCAATCAGTCATTATTATAGGTAATGTTATTAGCCTCGTCAAGAAAGGAAGGGAACCATTGAAATCGATCATCAACTTCGTGCTGAGAAACAAATTCGCGGTATGGCTTTTGACCTTAATTGTCGCCGCCTCAGGCATCTATTCCAGCACCAGAATGAAGATGGAAACGATCCCGGACATTTCCATCCCCTATTTGATGGTCATGACCGCCTATCCCGGCGCAACGGCGGAAGAGGTGATGGATAAGGTCTCGATCCCCATCGAAAAGACAGTGGAAAACCTGGAGGGCGTCAAGGCCGTTTATTCCACTTCCTATGCCGGTTTGTCCAGCATCCAAGTGGAATACGATTATGAACAAAACATGGCCGACGCAAGGCGGGAGCTGCAAAACGCCATCGATGACGTCACGCTGCCGGATGAGGCGATGGAACCGAAGATTTCCGGAATCAGCATGAACATGATGCCCGTCCTCGCCTTCAGCGTCAGCAGCTCGAAAGAAGACATCGCCGAGCTGACGTCGACGGTGGAAGACATCCTTGTCCCGCGGATCGAGAAAATCGAAGGGGTCGCTTCCGTCACGGTGACGGGGCAGCAAATCGAAGAAGCGGAACTGAAGTTCGACGGGCAAAAGTTGGCCTCCCTTGGCCTCAAGGAGGAGGACGTCAAAAATCTGATCAAGGCCAATGATCTGGATGTATCCCTTGGCCTGTTCGAATTCAAAGATGCGGAGCAGGCGGTCCGGGTGGACGGCAAATTTACGACCGTCGACGAATTGAAAAACATGCTCATCCCGGTAAAACCCGGTCCGAACCAACCCCAGCCTTTCGTCCGCCTGGGCGATATCGCCTCCGTGGAAATCGTCGGAAAGGTGGAATCCGTGTCGCGGACGAACGGAAAAGAAGCGATCGCGATCCAGATCGTCAAGGCACAGGATGCGAATACGGTAACAGTCGTGAATGAAGTGAAAAAACTGATGGCGGATCTCGAAGAAAAGATCGACGGCTTGACCGTCGAGACGACCCTTGACCAAGGGCAGCCGATTGTCGATTCCGTGAAAACGATGGTCGGAAAAGCCCTGTTCGGCGGGCTCATCGCCGTATTGGTCATCCTGTTGTTCCTGCGGGACTTCAAATCGACGTTGATTACCATCATTTCCATTCCCGTTTCCATCCTGCTGGCCCTTTTGCTTCTGCATTGGCTCGGCATCACCTTGAACCTGATGACTTTGGGGGCGATTACCGTCGCCATCGGCCGGGTGATCGACGACTCCATCGTCGTCGTGGAAAATATTTACCGCAGGCTCCATTTGAAAGAGGAAAAATTAACGGGACGGGCGCTCATCCGTTCGGCCACCATCGAGATGTTCCAGCCCATTTTGGCTTCCACCTTGGTAACCGTCGCCGTTTTCGCGCCGCTGGCCTTTGTCGGCGGGATGGTGGAAGAACTGTTTATGCCCTTCGCGCTGACGATCGCCTTTTCCCTGGGCGCGTCGCTCCTGGTGGCCATAACCATCGTTCCCGCTTTTTCACATACATTGTTTAAGAAAAAGCTGTACAGTGAAAAAACGGAGATCCCCCATAAGGAATTAGGGAAATTGGCCGTTTCTTACAAAAAAGTGCTGAACTGGGCATTAAACCATAAAGCCGTCACTTCCTTGATCGCCATCGTCCTTTTGGTCGGCAGCTTGATGTTGACGCCGCTGATCGGCGTCAGCTTCCTCGGCAATGAGCAGGAAAAGGTGATGTATCTGACGTACACGCCCAAGGCGGGGGAATTGCCGGAGACGACGCTCCAAAATGTGAAGGAAATGGAAGAAAAGATGCTGGCCCGGGACGACGTCGAGACGGTGCAAATTTCGATCACCCATGAAGCCGATGTCATGTCCGCGGCCTTCGGAACGGGATCGAAAGGCGCCTTGATGTACGTCATTTTTGATCCGGATACGAAAGATTTCCTCGATGTCAAAGCAAAAATTGAAGAGGAATTGAAAAAGACCGGCCATTCGGGTACATGGAAAAGCCAGGACTTTTCGGCGACCGCCTTTGCCAATAACGAGCTCAGCTACACCGTTTACAGCGAGGATTTGGACAAATTGAAGGAAACGGTGGACGAGATCGAAAAGATCATGGCCGAAAGCGACAGGCTGAAAGATGTGTCTACCTCGCTGGAAGAAAACTATGATGAGTTTACGTTGAAAGTGGACCAAAAGACCCTCTTGCCTTACGGTTTAACGACGGGCCAAATCGCCGCGATGTTGAACCCGAACATGCAAGAGGAAGTGCTGACGACCGTTCAAAAGGACGGAAAGGATCTTGAAGTCGTAATCAAAAAGGACAAAAAGACACCGGAAACGATCGACGATCTGTTGGCCCAGCAAGTTCAAACGCCCACAGGCGCCTCCGTAAAACTTTCCGATCTGGTGAAAGTGGAAAAGGGGCAGGCGCCGAACAAATTTGACCGGAGCAAGGGCCAATACTATGCCACCGTCACCGGGACCATCATCGGCGATGATGTCTCGCGGGCATCCAAAGAAGTCAATGAAAAAATCGATGAACTGAAACTCCCCAAAGGGGTGGAATTGGGCGAAACGGGGGTCACCTCCGACATTAAAGAAACCTTTACGAAATTAGGCGTCGCCATGGCCGCGGCGGTAGCCATCGTCTATTTCATCCTCGTCGTCACCTTCGGCGAAGGATTGGCACCCTTTGTCATCTTGTTCTCCCTGCCCTTCGCGGTCATCGGTTCCTTCTTCGGGCTTTGGATCGCCGGAGAGACGATTTCCGTTTCCGTGATGATGGGTCTCTTGATGCTGATCGGGATCGTCGTCACCAACGCCATCGTGCTGGTCGACCGGATCATCCACATGGAGCGGGCGGGAATGCCGATGCGGGAGGCGATTCTGGAAGCCGGCGTAACCCGTTTGCGCCCGATCCTGATGACGGCCATCGCGACGGTCGGCGCCCTCATCCCGCTGTTGTTCGGCGAAGAAAGCAGCGGCTTCATTTCCAAAGGTTTGGGGATTACCGTGATGGGCGGTTTAACCAGCTCCACCTTGTTGTCGCTGCTCATTGTCCCGATCGTTTATGAAGTCCTTTCGAAACTCCTTCGGAAAAACCGGAAAGAAATCCAGGAAAACTGATGACCTTGCCCCTTTCCGTTTCGCGAAAGGAGGCAGGAACCGAAAAACGGCCATCCGCTTTCGGGGCTGCCCGTAAGCCTGTATAGGCAAACGGGCGGCCCTTTTGATTCGGATAGCGGGGGGAGGGGCATGACACCTCTTCCTGATCCCCTTCTTGTCGCGAAAGCACCGCCATCAATTTCATGGGAGGATGACGTCCCTTCCCTGATGCCGGAAACCGCCGTTCACCGGGACACGGATCTTTTTTGCGCCGGAAAATCCCCGGATTCAGTTTTTCGGCCGGTATAGGAACCGGTTTTTCGGCTTTTGGGAATATCCGTTTGCGCCTTCGGAATGGGCCTATCCGTTTGCCCGCCGGAAACGTCCGGGATGTTCCGGAAGGGGGCGCGGGGGGCTGATTTATCGTTTCTGGCCAAACTTTCTGCAAGAATCGGGTGCATTCCCGTCGGATTGAGAATTATTTCACGAATTTGTCATATCTTTTCCGATTTTTGATCCCTTTCCCATATATAATAGGAGTGTAAGAAGTTTTTATTTTTACCCATTAGGGACTAAAAATGACCATAAGGGACAAAAATTGACCAACAAGAATAGGAGGGAATCGTCCTTGGCCATCGTTGAAAAGGAAGTTCAGAAAAAAACCGATCATTACCAAGAAATCGATGCGTTGGTTAAAAAGGGGCAAGAGGCGTTGAACCAATTTTTCCTGCTGGATCAGGAAGCGGTTGACCGCATCGTGAAAGAAATGGCCCTTGCCGGGCAGAAGGAGCATATGCGGCTGGCCAAGCTGGCCTATGAGGAAACGAAGCGGGGGGTTTACGAAGATAAAATAATCAAAAATTTGTTCGCCACCGAATATATTTACCACCACATCAAATATGACAAAACCGTCGGCATCATCAAGGAAAATGTTCATGAAGGCATCATGGAAATCGCCGAACCGGTGGGCGTCATCGCCGGCATAACCCCGGTCACCAACCCGACATCGACGACGATGTTCAAGGCGTTGATCGCCATGAAGACGAGAAACCCGATCATTTTTGCTTTCCATCCGTCCGCCCAGCAGTCGAGCAAGGAAGCGGCCAGAGTCATGCTGGAAGCGGCGGTGAAAGCCGGGGCCCCCGAACATTGCATCCTGTGGATCGAACATCCCGCCGTGGAAGCCACCCGTTATTTAATGAAGCACCCGGGCATCTCCTTGATCCTTGCCACCGGGGGAGCGGGCATGGTGAAAGCGGCTTACAGCTCCGGAAAACCGGCGTTAGGGGTCGGCCCCGGAAATGTGCCGTGTTACATTGAAAAAACCGCCGACATCAAACGGGCGGTGAACGATCTGATCCTTTCCAAAACCTTTGACAACGGCATGATTTGCGCATCGGAACAAGCGGTTATCATCGACAAAGAAATTTACGCGAAAACGAAAAACGAATTGAAACAGAACGGCTGCTATTTCGTGACGAAGGAAGAAAAGAAAAAACTCGAAAAAATCGTCATCGATGAAAATTCTTGCACGATCAACAGCGCCATTGTCGGCATGCCAGCAAAAGTTATCGCCGATATGGCGGGAATCCGGGTGCCCGAAGATACAAAAATCCTGATTGCCGAGCTGGAAAAGGTGGGACCGGAAGAACCCCTTTCCCGGGAAAAATTGAGCCCCGTTTTGGCTTGCTATAAAGCGAACAGCACCGAAGAGGGATTTGAACGGGCGGAACAAATGTTGGAATTCGGCGGTTTGGGACACAGCGCAGTCATCCATTCCAACGATGAAGCGGTCATCCGGGAGTTCGGGAAACGGATGAAGGCGTGCCGGGTCATCGTCAATCAGCCCTCTTCCCAGGGAGCGATCGGGGATATTTACAACGCCTATATTCCGTCATTGACCCTCGGATGCGGCACCTTCGGCGGAAACTCGGTATCCACCAACGTCGGGGCCGTGCATTTGATCAACAAGAAAACGGTGGCGAGAAGGCGGGTGAATATGCAGTGGTTCAAAGTTCCGCCGAAAATTTATTTCGAAAAGGACGCCACCCAATATTTGTCGAAAATGCCGGACATCTCCCGGGCGTTTATCGTCACCGATCAGGGGATGGTTCAACACGGCTATGTGGACCGGGTATTGTATTATTTAAGAAAAAGGCCGGATTACGTCCACTGTGAGATTTTTTCCGAAGTGGAGCCGGATCCCTCCGTGGATACGGTCATGAAAGGCGTGGAAATGATGTTCCATTTTCAGCCGGACGTCATTATCGCCCTCGGCGGGGGATCGCCGTTGGACGCGGCAAAAGCGATGTGGCTGTTCTATGAACATCCTGAAACCGAGTTTGACGGATTGAAGCAAAAATTTTTGGACATCCGCAAAAGGGTGTTCAAATTTCCGAAACTGGGGCGTAAGGCCAAACTGGTGGCCATCCCGACGACTTCCGGTTCCGGGTCCGAAGTGACGTCCTTTGCCGTGATCACGGACAAAAAGCTGGACATCAAATATCCGCTGGCGGACTATGAATTGACGCCGGATGTGGCCATCATTGACCCGGCGTACGTGATGACCGTTCCGAAATCCGTCACCGCAGATACGGGAATGGATGTGTTGACCCACGCCATCGAAGCTTATGTTTCCAACATGGCAAACGATTATACGGACGGATTGGCCATCAAAGCCATTCAGCTTGTCTTTGAATATTTGCCCCGGGCGTATAAAAACGGCCAAGATGAGCTGGCGCGGGAAAAAATGCACAACGCGTCCACCATTGCCGGCATGGCTTTTTCCAATGCCTTTTTGGGCATCAATCACAGTCTGGCCCATAAGCTCGGCGGCGCTTTCCATATCCCCCACGGCAGGGCCAACGCCATTCTGATGCCCCACGTCATCCGGTATAACGCGACGAAGCCGACCAAGTTTGTCGCCTTCCCAAAATACGAACATTTTATCGCCGACAAGCGGTATGCGGAAATCGCCAGAATTCTCGGACTGCCTGCGAAAACGACGGAGGAAGGCGTGGAAAGCTTGGTTCAGGCCGTGATCGGACTGGCGAAGGAATTGGAGATCCCGATGAGCCTGGAAGCCCTCGGCATCGATCGCGATGCCTTCGAAAAGAAGGTGCCCGAACTGGCCGAGTTGGCTTTCGAAGACCAATGCACCACGGCGAACCCGAAAATGCCTTTAGTCTCGGAATTGGAAGAAATTTATCGGCAGGCGTATAAGGGCGTTTAAGCCGCCCGTTTTTCGGCGGACGGCGGCGCTTCCTCGGCCGGGGCGGGCGGCAGCCGCGGAAAAGGGCGAAACCGTTCCCGCCGGATGGATGAACGGATAAACCATGTCCCGAATGAAAAGAGAAGAAAAGGGGATTTCCGGAGGCGGAAATCCCCTTTCGTGTTTTCAGTTTCCGGCCCCGTTCGCGGCAGATTTTTTTCCATAAGATTTGGAGATTTCTTCGGGGCCTTTTCCAGGTTTTTCTTCTCAAGTTTCCTCGTCCGTCTTCCTCCGTTCGCCGCGCCGGTCCCCATTTTTCCAGTTTTCCGAACCGGACTCGGTCGGCGGGGAACGGAGGCCGCCTTTAACCCTCCTGGAAAAATTCCTGATCCCCTTCTCCTTCAAACACCCTTAGTCCATGTTCCGTTCAGCCCACGGCCATGAAAAATTTGTCCCTTTGAAACCGGGCGGGCTTTTTGTTCCTGGCGTTCGGTCCTTTTCCGGGAAGGAGGCGGCCGTCCGGGGATGCAAAACTTTTCGAGGGATGAGGAGGAAGCTGCCAATTCGGATTTAATGTTAAAAAATATTACATAAATTTATTGACAGTTCTTATTTTTCCGTTATAATTTTGGTTATATAAAAGGTTATGTAATATAATATTACATAACCATGTAATAAAATATCTGAAATCAAGGGGAGGGTCGTTGTTATGGATGAAATGTATTTGATGAACAGCTTATGGACGATGGCAGGGGCCATTTTGGTGGTCTTGATGATCGGCGGGTTCATCCTGCTGGAAGCCGGGTCGACGCGGATGAAAAACGCCGGACACATCGCCGGAAAGACGATTTTCACATTCGGTTTGACTTCTTTAGTATTTTGGGCCGTCGGTTACGGATTTATTTTCGGGGACCATGCCAATTTCTTCGTCGGTTTGTCGGATTTCTTTTATTCGGGGGATCAAGGGGAAGGGGCGGTTTCGGAATCGGTTTATTTTGTCTTCCAATTGGCCTTTGCCGGCATATCATTAACCATCGCCCTCGGCGGATTCGCGGAACGGGCCAGGTTTTCCGTTTATGTCCTGTTTACGGTCCTGTTCGGCATGTTCGTCTATCCGGTAATCGCCCATTGGGTTTGGGGCGGGGGCTGGCTGAGCGAACTCGGAAAACAGGACTTTGCCGGATCCACCGTCGTCCATTTGACGGGAGCGATGGGAGCCTTGGCGGCGACCATGCTTTTGAAACCGAGGATCGGAAAATACAATCAAGACGGGTCGGCCAACAATATTGCCGGGCATAACCAGGTTTACACCGCATTGGGGGTTCTTTTGCTGTGGGTCGGTTGGTTCGGATTCAATGCGGGCAGCACCGTTTCCGTTGACGGGGCCTTTTTCGGGTATGTCGCTTTGAATACGAATATTGCCGCTGCCGCCGGCGCCGTGGCGGCCACGCTCATTTCCTGGCTCGTGTCGGGGAAGCCCGATATTCCGACCATCATGAACGGCGCCCTGGCCGCCCTGGTGGCGATTACGGCATCCTGCGCCTTTGTCGAGCCGTGGGCCGCGGTCCTGATCGGTTTTGTCGCCGGCATTCTCGTCTTTTACAGCGCCAGATTTTTTGAAAGAAGAAGAATCGATGACCCCATCTACGCCCTCTCGGTCCATGGAACCGCGGGGGTTTGGGGGACGCTGTCGACGGGATTTTTCACGACTCCCGACCTTGCTTCGGTCGGTTTGCCGGGTCTGTTTTACGGCGGAGGCCTCACCCAGTTGGGCGTGCAAGCCCTCGGGATCGTCTCGTGCGGGCTTTATGCGTTCATCGCATCCTTCATCATACTGGTCATAACAAAGAAACTGCTCGGCGGACTCCGCGTCTCCGAAGAAGAAGAAATCATGGGCCTGGACATAAGCGAACACGGCACCTACGGCTACCCGGAACAGCTCAGCGGCGAAAAGTCGAAAATGCAGGCTGTCTGAATGACGGAAAAAATGGTTTTCCTGGGACAGCGGCGCTCCGGACAACTGGAACGAACCGTTTTGAACGACGGCCGGAATGGGTTTTACGCTTAACCCCGGAGGTCCGACGAATCCTCGTCGGGCGCCGAACGGCCCCTTTCGCCGCGCAGTGGGCCGGACCTCCGGGACGCCATTCCGACGATTGAATAAAATCGGGCGGTGGGCAGCTGAATCCGCCGGAACGGCGGATTTTTTGCCGTTCGGCTGAAAAGCGGAAAATGGCAAATATTGGTTTTGCCAAAAGACCAGGGTAACCGCCCGGCAGCGGCGATGCGGGGAAAGTTGTAAACATCGAGTATTGCCCCGAAAACATCCCATACCTTCCGCGAAAATGTTAACTTTGCGTATCGCCCCCAGCGAGATGCTCGGAAAAACCGGCCGGAGGTGCCCGAAGTTTTGCCGGTCCCTGCGGAAATGTCCAACATCTCTTTTGCCTCCGCGGCCGTGCTGTCCAACATCGCTTCTTAACGGTTCAAGAAAATTTTCCGAGTGACTGACATCCGGGCGGGATTGTCCAATATTTCCGAAAGATTGTCCAACATGCCATTTGACCGGAAAACCATTTCGTCCAAAATCGGATCCGAAAAGTCCATCATGATCAAAAAAATGTTCAACATCACAAATCGATGTCCAACATGGAAAAAGATTTGTCTAACATTTGAAAATTTTTGTCCAACATGAAAGAAAAATCGTCCAACATGGAAAAAAATATGTTCATCATCGCCAAAAATTTGTCCATCATCGCTCAAAAAATGTCCATCATCGATCGTTGTGTCCGACATCGGCCGCGGAATGTCCAATAGGTCTCCCGAAAAGTTCAACATTGGGCCTTCTGCACCGGATGTTGGCAGGAAGAATTCATTAGGAAAAGAAGCGGCCGGGTCTGCCCCGGCGGTTTCCCGATAATAATCGGCTGTCCTTTACCGGACATTTTGCCGCGAAAACTCATGCAAAATCGGCGGACATTTATCCCTGTGAAGGAAGTGCGGAGATGCCAAATGCGGAAGGGGCTTATCAAAGGCTGAAAGATTGGAAAGACAAACGGTTGGCGGAAGGCTTCACCGACATATCCGCCTTAAACCGTTTCCATGATTCGGTGATGCGCCGGGTGTTTGCCGTCGCCGCCGCGCGGTTGGGGAATCCTCCCTGCGACTTTTGCTGGTTTATCACCGGAAGCGGCGGAAGGGGGGAACAAGGGTATGTCAGCGATCAAGACCACGGATTAATCTACGAACCGGGGGACGGGGAGATCGACAAGTATTTTTCACGGCTCGGCAAGGAACTTGCCGACGGCCTCCACGCGCTCGGCTATCCCTATTGCCCCGGAAAGGTGATGAGTTCGAACCCCCTTTGGTGCAAATCATTCCCTGATTGGCAGAAACAATTGAAAGGGTGGCTGGAGGAGGGGAGCTGGGAAGCGGTCCGCTATCTCCAAATCTTTTTTGACGCCCGGGGGTTGAATGGGCGCGGGGAATGGATTTTGGCGTTAAAAGATTTCATCTTCGAGCATCAAAGAAAAAAGCCCGGCCTGTTGATCCGTATGACCGAACAATCCTTGAACGTGAAACGGGCCTTTGGACCGGTCGGTCAGGTTCTCGTGGAGGAAAAGGGGAAATATCACGGCATGATCAATTGGAAATATTCCGCGTACCTTCCCTATGTGAACGCGGTCCGGATCTTGGCCGTCAAGGAAGGGATCTACGAAACGTCCACCTGCGGCCGCATCGATCAGCTTTCTGCAAACGGGGGATACGGGGAGATCATGAAGGAAAAGAAGGAACTCTTCCAATCCCTGCTCCAACACCGGCTTTCCATAAAGACCTTTTCATACGAGGAATCCCACTATTTGCCTTGGAAAACGTTGAAGGACGATGAAAAAAAGGAAATGAAAAAAATGTTAAAAGAGGGAGCGAAATTACTGAAGGCCGTTCGGAAACGGATGGAAAGGGATGTTAAACATGGCCTTTGAACCGGTTCTTTCCTTGATCCGCCGCCTTCAGGGGACCGTTTCCCGATACGCGGACTTCCCGATTGTCCAAAACCGGGAGCAAATGGCCCTTTTGAGGGAACTGCAAAAAGAGATGCAAAAAAGGGATCCCTTGAATACCCCCTTCGATCAGCTCGATGTGGTGGCCATAGACTTGGAAACGACGGGATTTTTTCCCGATAAGGGGGATGAGATCATCTCGATCGGCGCGGTGAAAGTGTCGGGAAAAAAAGTCTGTGATGACCAAACCTTCTATTCCCTCGTGAAACATGAAAAATCGCTGGCCGAAGAAATAAAGATCCTCACGGGCATTTCCAACGAACAGCTGAAAGCGGCCCCGCCATTGCCCGAGGTTCTTCATCATTTTTTTCATTTTATAAGGGATTGCATCCTCATTGCCCACCATGCCGGCCATGAGAAAAATTTTTTGCAGCGGGCCTGCTGGAAAAGCTTCCGCAGCCCTTTCCCGCACCGGATCGTGGACATCTCCTTTCTTTCCCGGATCGCGGAACCCGATCTGAAACATGCGGAGTTGGAAGAAATCTGCGCCTGCCACGCAATCCCGGTCGTCAACCGGCATCACGCCCTCGGGGACGCCCTGTTGGCGGCGCGGGTTTGGTCCCTGTATATCGAAAAGGTGGAAAAGAAAGGTTGCCGCACCCTGCGGGAGCTCTATGAACGACTCGCAAAATCCGGTTAAAGCAAGTCCGCTTTTCCGGGACGCCCGGCCATTCCGTTTTCTTTCTTTGTCAGTTGGCCGCATGGCTCTTCCTCCCGCTTTCCCGAAGAAAAATTCCTTTCAAAAAGCAGGAAATCAAGCGGGCCTTGGAGAATGAAAAATTTGGAAGGGAAGGCGGACGGGTTCCGGTTTTCCCTTCCCTGGTTCCCGCCAACCGGCATCCGGCCCTTCCCGACGGGGAAATCGGCGGGATGCGGACGGGAGGTTTTTCCACGATAAAAGCGAAGGGGAGAGAAGGCCGTATGGCAAATCAGGAATGGGTCCGGCGATTGAAGGAATCGTTAAGGCTTCCGCTCTTTGTTGCGCCGATGTTTTTGATCTCCAATCCGGCGATGGTTTTAACGGCTTGCGAAGCGGGGGTCATCGGCTCCTTTCCGGCGCTGAACGCCAGAACCGGGGACATATTGGAAGAGTGGCTGAAGGAGATTAAGGGGCAATGGGACGAATGGAAACGGAAAAATCGGAAGGAACCGGCGCCATGGGCGGTCAATTTGATCTGCCACCGTTCCAACGCGCGCTACGAGGAGGATTTGAAACGGATCGAGAAATATCAGCCCCCGATCGTGATCACGTCCCTCGGGGATCCCGGACCGGTGGCGAAAATCGTCCATGGATACGGCGGGGTCGTCTTTTCCGACGTGATCAACGTCAAATTCGCCAAAAAGGCGATCGAAAAAGGGACGGACGGGTTGATTCTCGTGGCCGGCGGAGCGGGGGGACACGGCGGAACCTACAATCCCTTCGCCTTCCTCCATGAAGTGAGGGAATTTTGGGACGGTCCGGTCGTATTGGCCGGCGGAATGGCGAGGGGGGAGGACATCCTTGCCGCGGAGGTTCTCGGCGCCGATTTCGTTTACATGGGTTCGAGATTCATCCCCTCCGAAGAGAGCGCGGCGGACGAGGAATATAAACAAATGGTGCTGAACGCTTCCATCGAAGACATCCTCTATACGGATGCCTTCAGCGGCGTCCACGCCAATTTCCTCATCCCAAGCATCGTAAAGGCCGGCCTGGATCCGGCGGATTTGCAGGGGAAGGGAAAGGTCGATTTTTCCGAGATGAACGGTCCGAAGCGAAAGGCCTGGAAGGACATCTGGTCCGCCGGGCACGGGATCGGCGCGGTCAAGAAACGGCAATCGGTGGCGGAAATTGTCGCCGAACTGGAGGCCCAATACCGCGCGGCCAAAAGGAAGATCGCAAACGGCCATGGGGAATAAATAGGAACGCCGCGCGCAGGAAAACGGGTATACGGCCCCACAGGATGCGAAAGAAAGGTAAATCTTTGCAATTGGAACTGCAAACGTCCTGTCCAAATCCGGGGAGGAATGAAAAGGCGGATCTTTCCGGCGGCAGACAGGCGAATCGCTATCCGTTTCATGCCGGAAGGATCGCTCTCTTCGCGAAAACCGTTCTGTTCCAGCATCCGGCATCCGTTCGTTCCCGCCCCGGACGGAAATGAAAAAACGAACTTGGCCGATGGACGCAAGTTCGTTTTTTCCGGTCAGCGGGCGTTCGGGAAGATCCTCTGCACCATTTCATTGAATTCTTCCGCGAACCCTTGGATCGGTTCGCCGTTGTTGATCTTTTGCGCGTAATCGTTCATCCGCTGGGCGAAGTCGGGATTTGCGGATACATACACGTTGTCGATGCTCGTATCGGCCCTTCTTACCCGGTCGGCGATCTTTTCTTCCAGCCTTTTGGACAGGCGGTCCACGTTATCGTCCAAGACGACGGCGACATAAGCGTTGCGGTCCGTGCAGATGACGTTGGCGGTATCGACTTCCTTTAAATCCGCCACTTGCCGCGCCGCTTCTTCGGCAACCGCATAACGGTTATTTCCGTTATTGTCCGCCCCGTAACGGCCGTTATCGTTCGTCATATCGGGATTGTTGACCGTATTCGGCCCATTGTCATTCCGGTCGTTGCCCGTAAAATCCCACGCATTTCTTCCGTCTCTTTGATCATTGACGTTCAGGGTGTTGTCCCGGTTTCTTGAAGTTTGTTCATTTTGATCTTGATCGCCGTTCATGCAGCCGATCAGGCTGAAAGATGCGGCGGTCAGCAAAAACATCAGCACCAGCTTCTTCATGATGTGATCCTCCTTCCATTTTTTTTTAGGATGTTCTCAACCGGAAGATTTATTCTCCGGTTCCGCGGAAAGCGGCCTCCTTTTTTTCCTGAAAAATTTTTCATGAGGTAAAAATGCAAAGGCTTTCCGGGAAAACCGGCCTGGAATCGTCCGGTCAGACATCGGTTTTTTCTTCCCATAAGCCGACGGCCAAATGCTTCCAATCGCTGCCTGGCTAAAGGCGATCGGTGAAATCGACATGATTGAGGCGGAGGCATATCCTTCCGATCCAGACACTCCCGATGCCGGCGGAACGGGGAAAGGACCGCATCTCTTTACAAAAGTACGGGCGCCTCCGGACAGGCCGGGGACGTGCGGCGCTGCCGGCGATCGGCGTCCCGGCCGTGACATCCGGGCCTAAACTAAACGTTCGCCGCGAAAACGGATAGAAGGCCGGCCGGCGGCTCCCGGATGAAACTTTTCATACGTGCCGGCGGAGCGGTTGGAAAAGCGGGGCCAAACCGGATTGAAAAGCCCTTGCCGGTCTTTCCGTATCGCACATCAATAGGCGTCAACCGTCCGGATGCGGCCCGGCTTCATCCCGGAAGGACAGGAAAAATTCCCGCCTTAAACATTGACTATCGGTTCAGCAATGATAAGATTACGGTAGAACGCCAAGGAGAAAAAGGTGAATGGCCGTGAGCTTCATCAAGCTGGAAAATGTCCATAAGCGGTACCGGATGGGGGAAGTGACGATCCATGCGGTGCGGGGGGTCAGCTTTACGATTGAAAAGGGCGAATTTGCCATCGTCGTCGGTTCCTCGGGGGCCGGAAAAACGACGGTCCTCAACCTTTTGGGCGGGATGGACCGGGCGGATGAGGGGACGATCATCGTCGACAAGAAAGACATCAGCGCGTATAACGATAAGATGCTGACGGAATACAGGCGGAACGACATCGGTTTCGTCTTTCAATTTTACAACCTCGTCCCCAACCTCACCGCCAAGGAAAACGTGGAATTGGCGGTGCAGATCAGCAAGAACCCCCTTGACGCGGAAGAAGTGCTGGAAAGGGTCGGTTTGAAAGAACGGATGAACAATTTTCCCTCCCAGCTTTCCGGAGGCGAACAACAGCGGGTGGCCATCGCCAGGGCGCTGGCGAAAAACCCGAAACTTTTGCTTTGCGACGAACCGACCGGCGCCTTGGACTACCAAACGGGCAAAACGATCCTGAAACTTTTGCAGGATACGGCGAGAAAAACGGGGATGACGGTAGTGATGATCACCCACAACTCCGCACTGACGGACATGGCGGACAAAGTCATCCGGATGAAAAGCGGGGGAGTGACCGCCATCGAAAGGAACGAAAATCCCGTTCCCGTGGAAAGGATTGAATGGTAATGGGAAGCCATCCGATGTCCAAGCTATGCTTTCGCACCATCTGGAAGACGAAGACCCGCTTCCTTTCCATCTTTGCCATCATCGCCATCGGAACGGGATTTTTCGCCGGGATCAATGCGACGGAACCGGACATGATCCTTTCCGCCGACGAATATTTTAAACGGACCAACCTTTCCGATCTTCGCGTGTATGCGCCGCTCGGATTGGATAAAGAGGACATGGAAAGGGTGAAAAAGGAAAAGGGGATCGGAAAAGTCCAGGATGGGTATTCCAAAGATCTTTTCCTGACCACCGGGCAGGGCAACACGTACATTGTCAGGGTGTACAGCTATAATGAAGACGATTTCCGCGGGAAGAAGGGACTGAATCAGCCGGTGCTGAAGGCGGGCAGGCTGCCGGAAAAGCCGGGTGAAATGGCCGTGGAAGGGGGAAAATACGCTCCCGGGGATGTCATATTGGGCAGCAGCGTTACTTTGTCGGCGGCGGAGGATGAAAAAACCGGGGATGTTTTGAAACGGCAGACCTTTACCGTCGTCGGCGTCATCGATTCCCCTTTATATATCAGCTTCGAACGGGGCCAGACCAACATCGGGGACGGTGCCATCGATTTCTTTGCCTTCATCCCGGAAGAAGATTTCGCCGGCGAAAAACCGACGGACCTTTTTATCCAAACGGAGGAATCCCGCCGCTTGACCGCCTTTACCCGGGAATATGACAAACATCTGCAGCCGATCAAAAAATCGCTGGAAAAACTCGGGTCCGAGGCTGCCTCCGCCGACAAAAGGGATTTGGCGAGGAAGCTGGACGCGGCGAAAGCGGAACTGGCCGAGCAAAAACGGGAAGCAAAGGAGCGGCTCGCCGCCGGGAACAGGGAGCTTTTGCGCGCGGAGCGGGACATCAGGAGGGGCGAAGCGGATTTAAAGGCGCAAGAAGAAGCGGCCGAAGCCCAATTGAAACAGGTGAAAGCGGAATTGGAAGAGGCAAAGGGGGCTTTGGCGAAGGGAAAAGCCGCCTACAAAGAAAATGAGGAAAAATGGCAGGCCGCCTATCGGCATTATCTGCAGGAAAGGGAAAAATTGGTTTCGGCGAAGCGTGAACTGGACCGAGGGTTACAGGAAATAAAAGCGATGGAAGGGAAGCTTAAAGCGGCTGCAGGCCGGCTGGAACAAGGGCGGAAACAGCTGGAAGAACTGGAACGGACCATCGGGGCATTACGCTCGCTGCGGGAGGCCCTGCTCCAAAGCCCCCCGATTTCCCGGGAAACATTCAAACAGCTGATCGAAAATGCCGGCCTGCCCGAAGAAATGAAGGAATGGCTGTTGAACAGATATAACGGGGAAAACGGCCCGGCCGTCGCCGATGAATTGGATAAGTCCCTTTCCCGAATGGAACAGGAATGGACCGGGCAAAAGGAGGTTTACGAAAGGGAAAAGGCGGAATACGAAGCCGGACGGGACCTCCTCGATGGGGCGAAGAAAGAATACCGGTCCGAATTGAGCCGCTATGAAAACGGCTTGGCGGAGCTCAAGGCCGCGGAGGAGGAATTGAAGAGGGGCAAAGCGGAGCTGGACCGGGCAAAACGGGAAATCTCCCGGAACGAAGAAAAAATCGCCGCCGGGGCTGCGGCGATCACCCGGAAGGAAAGGGAACTGCAGCAGGCGCTGTCGGAAGGGAGGAACCGGCTGAACGCGGCGAAGGCGAAATTGGCGGAAGAACGGAAAAATTACGAGGCGGAAAAGGCGAAGATTTTGAGCGAAATTCGCCGAGGGGAAGAAAAAATCCGGGATTCGGAGAAAAATTGGCAGGAGATCCCGGATGAATGGTTTGTGTTGACAAGGGACGGAAATCCGGGCTATTCCGGATACGGGGACGATGCGGAAAGGATCGGCGCGGTGGCGAAGGTTTTCCCCCTGTTCTTCTTTTTGGTGGCCGCCCTCGTGTGTTTGACGACCATGACGCGGATGGTGGAAGAAGATCGGGTGCAAATCGGGACCTTGAAGGCCATCGGTTACGGATCCGGACGGATCGCCGCCAACTATTTGATCTACGGTTTTTCCTCCAGCCTGTTGGGATCCCTGTTCGGGCTTGCCGTCGGTTTCCGGCTGTTTCCGAAGGCGATCATGGAGTCCTACCAAATCATGTATACGATTCCCGACATTTTAACGCCCTATCATTGGGATCTGGCCGTCCTTTCCACCGCCATCGCCCTTCTGACGACGACGGCCTCCACTTTTTTGGCGGTGATGCAGGAATTGCGGTCCGTGCCGGCGAGGCTGATGCAGCCGCGGGCGCCGAAGCCGGGGAAGCGGATCCTTTTGGAGCGGATCACTCCCCTGTGGTCCCGGCTGTCCTTTTCCTATAAGGTCTCCTTTCGGAACATCTTCCGGTACAAGCGGCGATTTTTCATGACCGTGCTGGGCATTTCCGGCTGCACCGCCCTGTTGATCACCGGTTTCGGATTAAGCGACTCCATCAATGATATCATGGGAAAACAGTTTAAGGAAATTTTTCTCTATGACGGCCAGGTCATCGCGGAAGGATCGGATGGGGAAGCTGTAGACTGGGCGGCGATTTTGGGGACCCGGAAAGAAGTCCAAGCCTACATGCCCATAAGCGGCGAATCGGTCGACGCCCTGCTTTCCGGGTCGGACCGTTCCTATGAAGCCAATTTGCTCATTCCGAAGGAACCGGAGGAACTGGAACCGTTCATTCATCTCCGGGAAAGAAAGACAAAACGCGCCATCCGCATCCCGGAGGACGGGGCCGTCATCACCGAAAAGCTGGCCGAACTGTTGAACGCCGGACCGGGGGATGCGATTCGTTTCCGGGATCCGGACAACCATACCTACGCAGCGAAAATCTCCGCCGTTGCCGAGAACTACATGTCCCATTATCTCTACATGTCCCCGGCGTATTATGAAAAAATAACGGGGAAGGCCCCGGATTACGATAAGGCGATTTTTTCCTTGAGGGATCCGGAAGGAAACGGCAGGACGGCCTTGGCGGAAGATCTGATGAAGCAGGACGGGGTGGTGAACGTCTTTTTCCTGAAGGATATCGCCGACCATTTCCACGATACGTTAAAAAGCCTCGATTCCGTCGTGCTGATCCTCATTGTCTCCGCGGGGGCCCTCGCCTTTGTCGTGCTCTATAATTTGACCAACATCAACATCACCGAACGGATCAAGGAAATCGCGACGGTCAAAGTGCTCGGCTTCCGGAATTGGGAAGTGGATGCTTACGTTTACCGGGAAAATTTGCTCCTGACCTTGATCGGGACATTGACCGGTTTCCTATTGGGAATCCTTCTCCACCGCCATGTGATCGATACGATGGAAATCGATACGATGATGTTCGGCCAGCAGGTTCATCCGGACAGCTTCCTTTGGTCGGCCCTTTTGACCTTCGCCTTTTCCATCGCCGTCAACCTGGTCATGCATTACAGACTGAAGGGCATTCCTATGGCGGAATCGCTGAAATCCGTGGATTAGGAAGCGGGGGACGGGAGCGGAAAACAGCCGGCGATCCGGAAGCGGGCATTTCCCATCCCCGGGCCTGCAACCTTGATGGTGACGATGGTCAACGGGGCCCGGCCCGTTAATGTGGTACAGATTGGGGAGGAGCAGTGCGGTACGGAGTTTATGGGAAAAAGAAGCGGGAAACTGCATCTGCGATTTTGGGAAAAATCTTCCATAGGAGATGTGGGATAAAAACAAAGCCCCCTGTTGAACAGGGGGCTGAAATCATATTTTCAAGGGAAGAGAAAAGGTTTCAGGTGACGGTGACAAGCCTTATGTTTTCCCGACTTTTACAGTTGTGCCGGAGAGAATTACCTCCAAACCCTTGAGAATACTGATTTTTTTAGATTACAAAAAAATTTTATCATTATTTTTTGTATATATGCAAATAAATCCTTTTATAACAACAAAAATTTGGATATTTTGCCTATTTTAGCATATATACATTAAATTTATAACAAACATCCTTTAAAACCCTTGATATATCAACGTTTTTAAAGAATATTAGGGATTTTAACTGCAAAAGTCAGGAGGGAAGAGAAAAGGTTTCAGGTGACGGTGACAAGCCTTATGTTTTTTCATAAAAAATTCAAATAATATAACGGTAAGAACAACGAGGGTTGATTTCAGCGGTATTTGCAAAATAATCCGAATGATGAACATTATTTTATTCCAAAGGATACTTCCTTTGATACAAGCCGGGTCATCCGGCCAAGGACAACCCCTTTATTTCATGAATATCAGGGGGTCAATGGAAGGAAAACGGCCTGGACGACGTTTAGTGAAGATCAAATCGACGTCAATTTCCGTCATTTCCCGGTTTTATTGGAGATGACCGATATTCTGCCCGAGTATGCCTACAAAGGGGCGGCGAGCATTCGTTTAGACGCGATCGGTTTTATATGGAAGGAATCCGGCACCAGTTGCATGCATCTGCCCCAGACCCATGCCATCATTCAATTGTGGCGGCTCGTTCTCGATTATTTTAAACCAAATACCCAAATCATCACCGAAACGAACGCGCCGCATGCTGAAAATATCAGCTATTTCGGAGACGGGACAAATGAGGCCCACATGGTCTATCAATTTTCGCTCCCGCCGCTCGTGTTACATGCGTTCACGGTTCATAACTCGCGAAAATTAACGGAGCGGGCGAAAACCATCGGGAAAGTCTCCGACCAAGCCACCTATTTTAATTTCTTGGCCAGCCATGACGGAATCGGCATGCGTCCGACAGAAGGGATTTTGTCGGAAGAAGAGAAACAATTATTGGTGGAGAAAGTGTTGCAAAACGGCGGACGAGTCTCCTATAAAACGAATACCGACGGAAGCCGGTCGGTCTACGAATTGAACATGAATTATTTTGACGCGCTCATGAACCGGGATACCGATGTCACGGAAGAGCGGCAAGTTCAAAAAATGCTTGCGGCCCATGCGATTTTACTATCGGTAATCGGTGTTCCGGCCATCTATGATCATTCGCTGCTCGGCTCGCGCAATGATTATAAGGGCCTCGAGGAATCAGGAATCAACCGCCGGATCAATCGTGAAAAACTTGAATACGGCCGCATTGTCCATGAATTGGAAAATAATTCCCGGCGCAAAGCGATTTTTCACGGCTTGAAACGAATGATCGAAATCCGCCGCAAACAGCCGGCATTCTCGCCCTATGCACCGCAAAAGATCCTTGAACTGGGCGATCACGTATTTGCCTTAAAAAGGGAGAACGAACATACGGGCGAGTCGGTTTATTTGGTTGTGAACGTCACGCCAAACACGGCAAGGGTCGACTTGGGAATAAGCGGAGAGGATTTGTTTACGGGTGAAAAAAGTGAATGGATCCTTCTCATTGTCCCCGTACCAGTTTGTGTGGATCAAGTAACCGGGCGGGACGGATGTTTTTCGGCAGCCGGGGGATGTTCTTTAGGATTCGACCCCCTGAAATTATTGATCGGATGAAAAAGGGCGTAACCTGGCCCTTTCTTTTCTAAAATCGGATGTGAAGGAAGGAACAGGAGCTGGATTTTCATGAGATTTTTAATCGCGACGGATTCTTTTAAGGATTCCCTTTCCGCATATGAGGCGGGGAAAGCCGCAAAAAGCGGAATTTTGCGGGCGTTTCCTGAAGCGGAAGTGGAGATCGCTCCGATGGCTGACGGCGGAGAGGGAAGCGTCGACGTTCTTTTATCCGGAAATCCCGATTCGGCAAAGGGAATCGAAGTGTTCGTACACGGTCCGCGGATGGAACGGGTAAAGGCAACCTATGCCGTGATCGGGCAGGATGGGGAGGAAACGGCATTTATTGAATCGGCCCAAAGCAGCGGACTCATGCTCCTTGCCCCGGCGGAACGAAATCCGATGTATACAACGACTTACGGCCTTGGGGAACAGATCCGCGATGCGGTCAAACGGGGATATCGCCGCATCGTCATCTCCCTTGGCGGAAGTGCGACGAACGACGGCGGCGTCGGCATGCTGCAGGCCCTCGGATGGAAATTTTATGACGAAACGGGGCAGGAAATCGGAAAAGAAGGAAATCCTTTATTGAAAGTTGCGGGTTTTTCGGATGATGACGCCATCCCCGAGCTGAAGGAATGCCGATTTATTGCCGCCAGTGATGTCATGAATCCCTTTTATGGGGAGAAGGGAGCGGCTTACGTTTTTGCCCGGCAAAAAGGAGCGAATGAATCTGAAATTGCCGTGCTGGACCAAGCGTTACGGAAGCTGGCCAAACTGTTTGAAAACCATTACGGTGTCATTGTGCAAGAAATTCAAGGCGCAGGGGCGGCCGGAGGGCTCGGCGGAGCGATCGCCGCCTGTTTGAACGGCCGCATTTCCTCCGGGGTGGAAACGATGATAAAGCTGACAAGATTGGAAGAAAAAATAAGGCGGGCCGATGTGGTCATCACCGGGGAAGGAAGCTTGGACAACCAGTCCATGATGGGCAAAGTGCCGATCGGCGTGGGAAAACTGGCAAGGAAGCACGGGAAAATTGCCGTCGGCATCGCCGGCCGGATTGACACGGAACTGCAAGAAATCAATCGGTTTCTTCATGCGGTCTTTTCCATCCAAACGGAATGCCGTCCGTTAGCGGAAGCCCTTCAACCGAATATTGCCGCCAAACAGATTGAAGTAACGGTCGAGCAGGTTGTCCGAATGCTACGGGCGGGGGTTGCGTGAAATGGTGTCAAACGTCAGTGGAAAAGCCGCAGTCACGCGTCAGCGAATGGACACCGATTTTTACCCTCTGTGGAAAACGTATTGCAAAAATTTCATGATGCTCCACAGCGCGACGCTAATAATGCCGGCCGGAAGATGATGCCCATTTTTTACAACCCATTTTCCCCCCAATGGCTCTTATCAACAATGTAACAAGTCAGGGTGAATGGTGGGTCTTTAATTGGGGAGATTTTTCCTGGTTCTAGAATTACGATCATTGCGTGGATCATGAAATAATTCCGCGACCGGGAAGAAAAGCGGCGAATTGCCAAAACACATGTGGAAAATGTAGAAAAAAGAAAATCCAAGCAAGAAGAGTATGTATGAAGGTTTTCGAGAATCATACAATCATTATAATTGACAGAAAGGCGGAGGGAGGGCTGTGGTTCCTTGATCAGAAATTCTCCGCCTGTTTCGTTATGGATTGGGATAATAATGTTGGTATTCTTGTTGAGGGAACTGTACGTTATTCGGAACGCTTAAAAAGCCCTAATCCTGAAATTACGCAGAGAAGAAGAAGTAAACCTAATTCAAAAAAAGACAAAATTTTCCACCTGTTACAAGGTCAGGAGATCAGTTGTATTCATCTACATAATGACCCACATTCCAAAATAGCTCTAAAGAAGTGATTAATGAAATGAAACAAAAACAAAAAATACTATGTTGATTTCTCTTTTTTCAAGATTTACTACTTTCCCTGTTTTTTTAAGTAAATCACAGTAAAACAAATTGCCTGTATTTTCTTTTCCTAAATAGACCAATAATTCTTTTTCACCGATTGGATCAGTAGAATTAGCGAAATTACCAGATTGACTTGTCAGAAAAGTAACCCCCACGATTATCATTACAGTTCGAAACAGTCTTTTTCTGCAAGGTAATCATTCCCCTTCCTTACGCCATCATATTTTTGTCACATAATATCATTTTTAGCAGATGAATAGATTTCATAATTGATTAGTTATTACACTGTTTGTACATTAAATTTCATTGTATTTACACAATTACTCCCGTACACTCTGATTTCATATTATCTGCTTTGTTTACTTTCGCAAATTCTTTTCCAATCCGAGCAAAAAACAGATTTCATCATAATAGTTTCACAATTACGAAAAAAATATATTTTGATATAATTACATTAAAGAATGTCACATTTGACTATTTGGGGATGGGAATGATTTACTAATGAACGCTTTGGGTACCATATTGAAACTGAAAAGGATTGAAAAAAAAAATCAGGCAAGAGGATTTATGCCAAGGAATATGCACCACTTCTTATCTAAGCAGGATTGAAAATAATAAGACGATTGCCGACGAAGAGATCTATCGCTTACTGTTTGATCGATTGGGCCTAGATTACGACAAAATATTCAAGTTGAGCAGCCAATTGGATAAAAGGATCGAAAAGTGGTACGAAGACTTACTTAACCGTAAATGCGACACAGAAAATATTGATGAATTAAAGGAATTAGCTTCTGCCGCTGGCGGCGAAACCTCCATCAAGTTTGAGATTGTTTACTGTCGATATCTTCTTATGAACAATCAGCTTGAAGAAGCGGAAAAAATCCTTATGAACTTGAGAAAAATCTTTCGTCCGGAGTTATCCCGCAATTTCTTTATTTATTCGAATGTTTTAGTTTACTACTATATTTTGGTTGGCGGTTATTCCCAGGCTGCGGAGGCAGGTCTGGCATTAACCCGCTTGGTTGGATATGAAAATCTGGGGAAAGATTTTGAACTGGGGATTTTCAACTATAACTTAGGTCTTAGCTCCCTCAAACATGGCTACTATGAAACGGCATTGTATTATGCTGAAAAAGCCTTATCCATTTTTAAAGATGGATTTTATATTGATCGGGCTATGGATTGCCTGATCATTTTAGGAGTATGCCACAATAACCTGAAAAATTGGGACAAGGCCATTTACTCTTTTGAATTGGCCAAACGTACCCTACAATTCTTACCGGAAAAGGTGCACGAGAGATATTGGTATATGATCTCCAATAATTTAGGAAATTGCCATGAATATAAAGGGGAATACGATGAGGCTGTCCACTATTATTTGCAAGCCTTAAAGTATTTGGCTGATCAAAATAAGATAATACCTATGATAAACCTCATTCGCTGTTATTACAATATGGGCGATCTGAAGTCAGCAAGATTCTGGTTGGAGTCAGCCGAAAGAACCATTAAACTTGGTAAGGTTTCTAAAAAAGAATGGATCCAAATCGATATCTTTTCTACGTTACTTAAAGAACCACTATCTCTTGAAGAAATTAATGATATTCAAAAAACGAGCATCCAATATTTCTTGTCTATTGAAGATTGGATCCACACCATCCGTTATTGCGGCCTATTTGCCAAACTCTATGAGTCACAGAACCGGTATAAACAGGCCAATGAATTGTATAAAATCGCTTTTCAAGCTAATGAAAAAATAAAATCAGGAGGTGATTCGCTTTGAAAAATGCCGTCATTGCCTTGCTGCTTTTGCTTGGTGCCAGTTTCTTAGGTAACTTTGTGGATACGGCAGCCAACGAAGAAGATCCCGGACCAATGGGAGAACCTAAAGAGGTTATTTTGACAGCCAACGAAGAAGACCCCGGACCAATGGGAGAACCTAAAGAGGTTATTTTGGCAGCCAACGAAGAAGATCCCGGACCAATGGGAGAATCTAAAGAGGTATTTTAGCAGCTGATGAAGAAGTTCCCGGATCTACAATATCTTTAATTTGACCAACATGTTTACTTCCCCAATAATTTTCAATATTTTCCACCTTGCGTTTATCCTCTTTTCTGGACCAAAGATTCACATATCTACTGGTTACTTTACGATCTCCTTTCATTTATGGCCTGTGAGAAAACGAAGAATGAAATTGAAAAAGCTCCGAATGTTGTATTCGGAGCTTTTAAGTTGAATAGGCTTATTTTGCAGCACTAAATACATCGCTTTCACGATATAACTGGACTTGGTTTTGATTGGCTGTTATTAAAAATAATTCTTCTTTTCTTCTAATTATGGTTGTCTTCGTGCTTGTCACCTGACTTTTGCAGTTAAAATCCCTAATATTCTTTAAAAACGTTGATATATCAAGGGTTTTAAAGGATGTTTGTTATAAATTTAATGTATATATGCTAAAATCGGCAAAATATCCAAATTTTTGTTGTTATAAAAGGATTTATTTGCATATATACAAAAAATAATGATAAAAATTTTTTGTAATCTAAAAAAATCAGTATTCTCAAGGGTTTGGAGGTAATTCTCTCCGGCACAACTGTAAAAGTCGGGAAATAATTCTTCTTTTCTAATTATGGTTGTCTTCGTGCTTGTCACGTTTTGATGCTTGTTCCCCATTAGCGTTATAAACTTTTATTGTACCTGTACCACTATAATAAAGCCTCATATCAAGCGAAAGGATCAAATAAAAGGAAGACCGAGAATTCGTCCGGAAGATCCGGATACGCAAATCAAGCGCCTGAAAGCGGAAGGTTGCGATGCTAAAAAAGCTCTTAGCGATGCGAAAGGGGAATGGAAGCCGTACCCGCCCACAAGAAGTTCACGATCATTTCAGAGCTGGCCGGGTGTTATGGTTCGATTCAAGATCGCAGGCGTGTTTCGAAGCGGCTAATACAAGTGGGTCAAACGACAGGAACACCCCACCCAAAAGGCAGCTAATAAACAAAATCAAGGAGTGCCATGAAGAAGTGAAAGGAATTTGTGGATATCGGCGGGTCCAAGTCTGGCTGAAACGGAAATATCATATCAATTATCAACGCGTACAACGGTTGATGAAAGAGATGGGAATCCGGGCGGTGATTCGGAAGAAACGGCCTTATTACGGAAAGAAAGAGCCTTATGTCATTTCAGCCAATCATTTAAACCGAGATTTACATGCGTCAAGGCCAAATGAGAAGTGGTTGACCGTTACACCTATTTGATATTTAATGGGCAGAGGCTTCATGTAAACTATCACATTATTTCAGAATCCCTTTTTCAAATTATTTCAGGCGGATTCGGAAATAATGTGCAAAATTTTTGCGGATTGTTCCGGATTTTGCACATTCTTTCGAAACGTTTGCGCGCTCTT
>Ga0207875_100047_pt1 | contig 97155 bp, 82 predicted proteins | sample CeladaPassage60A_FD_187476 | JGI IMG/M metagenome (GOLD analysis project Ga0207875, IMG submission 187476) | Cellulose-adapted microbial communities from the Joint BioEnergy Institute, USA - Passage3 60A (SPAdes) (version 2) | ecosystem: Engineered > Bioreactor > Continuous culture > Unclassified... | reverse complement strand
CCATCGATCCATTTTTCAAGAACCATAACGCGTTTCAGTTCACTCTTCGTCAAGGTGATCTGCTCCTTGCTCATACTGACATTTTCTCGGATCAGTTACACCCTGACAATATCACAGAACAACAACAGACCGCGATGAAAATGGTTGACGAAATTGCATGGAAGTGGTAAATTAGTTTCTTGAAATAGGTTAATAGATCTAGTATATAGATTCATAGATGGGACTAATGGCAGGGGTGGTGATCGGGTCTGCGGGTGCGGTTGGGCGAATTGCTGATTCAGGCCGGACTGATCACCGAGGAACAGCTGCAGGAGGCCCTTCGCGAAGGCAAGGAGCGCAACATGCGGCTCGGCGACGTGCTGATCGCCATGGGCTACATCACCGAGCAGCAGCGGATCGAGGTTCTGGAATTCCAGCTCGGCATTCCGCACGTCCAGCTCTACCGGGAGAACATCGACCCGCGCGCGATCCAGATGGTTCCCCGGATGCTCGCGGAGACGCACAAGGTGCTCCCCTACCGGATCGAAGGCAACAAGCTGATCGTCGCGATGTCCGACCCGCTGGACTATTACGCGATCGAAGAACTGCGCATGGCGACGGGGATGTGGATCGAGCCCGCCATCGTCTCCAGCGAAGAGCTGGATCACGCGATCCGGCGGTACTACGGCCTCCAGGAATCGGTCGACCAGGTGATGCAGGATCTGGCGGTGCGGGAGGCCGGGACCCGGGACGAGGAACCGGAGGAGGAAGAGGATTCCCCGGTCGCGCGGACCGTCAACCAGATCATCCAGCAGGCCGTGCTGATCGGCGCGAGCGACATCCACTTCGACCCGCAGGCGGACGCGCTGCTCATCCGGTACCGGGTGGACGGCGTGATGCGCACGGAGCGGACGCTGCCGCCGAACATGCAGGGCGTCATCGCGGCCCGCATCAAGGTCATGTCCGGGCTGAACGTGGCGGAGCGCCGCCTGCCGCAGGACGGCCGGGTGGAAATGAACATCGCGGGCCGCAAGATCGACATCCGCATTTCCACGCTGCCCACCATCCACGGCGAGAAAATCGTCATGCGGATCCTCGACCTGTCGCAGTCTCTGATGGAACTGGAGCAGCTCGGATTTTCGCCGCACAACCTCGAACTGTTCCGGAAAGGCATCGCCAGCTCTTACGGCATCGTGTTCATCACGGGACCGACGGGCAGCGGCAAGACGACGACGCTCTACTCGGCGCTCGCCCGGCTGAACCGGGAAGACGTCAACATCATGACGATCGAGGACCCCGTCGAATACCGGATGCGGGGGATCAACCAGATCCAGGTCAATCCGCGGACCGAGCTCACGTTCGCCCGCGGGCTGCGGGCGATCCTGCGCCAGGACCCGAACATCGTCATGGTCGGCGAAATCCGCGACGTCGAGACGGCCGAGATCGCGGTGCGCGCGGCGATGACCGGGCATCTCGTGCTCAGCACGCTGCACAGCAACAGCTCGGTGAACGCGATCACCCGCCTGATCGACATGGGCGTGGAGCCGTTCCTCGTCGCTTCCGCGCTCCGGTGCGTCGTCGCCCAGCGGCTCGTGCGCAAGGTGTGCCGCTACTGCGCGGCGGAGCGGGCGCCGTCCGGGCGGGAGGCGGAATTGCTCGCGGCGGCGGGCATCCGGGCCGACAAGCTGCTCATCGGCGCCGGCTGCGCGGAGTGCCTGCGCACCGGCTACCGGGGCAGGCTCGCGATCCACGAAGTGCTGTTCTGCGACGACGGCCTGCGCAATCTGATCCTGCGGAAGCGGGCGGACAACGAATACCGGGACCATGCGTCCCGGCACGGCGGCCTCATCCCGATTCTGCATGACGGCCTGGCGAAAGCGGCGGCCGGACTGACGACGGTAAGCGAAGTGCTGCGGGTCGTCGACGAAGGATAGCGCGGGCCCGCGGGAGGGAGCTCCGGACATGGCGAAATATCGATACCTTGCCGTCGACGCGTCCGGACGTTCGAAGCGCGGTTCCGTCGAGGCGCCGGACAAGCGGTCGGCGGCGGAGAAACTGCGCGGCGACGGGCTCTGGATCATCCGGCTGTCCGAACCGGCGCCCGGCTTCCTTAACCGTTCGATCCCGCTGACGGGCGGGCCGAAGGTGAAGCTGGAGGAGTTCGTCGTCTGCTGCCATCAGCTCGCCACGCTGTACCGCGCCGGCATCAGCCTCGTCGACGCGCTGCAGATCATGGTCTGGCAGACGTCGGGCAAAGATTTCCGCAACGTGCTGCGGCAGATGGTCCGCGACATGCAGATGGGGCTGCAGCTGTCGGAGGCCGCGGCGAAGCATCCGGCCGTCTTTTCGGATGTCTATGTCAGCATGGTGCGGGCGGGCGAAGCGAGCGGCAAGCTGGACGAGATTCTGGTGCGGCTCGCCGCCCAGTACGAGAAGGACCACAACACGCGGACGAAAATGCGCTCGGCGATGATGTACCCGGCGTTCCTGGCCGTCCTGACGGCCGTCGTGTCGGTGGCGCTGGTCACGTTCATCCTGCCCCGATTCGTCGCCTCGTTCCGGGACTCGGGCGCCGAGCTCCCGGGGTTGACCCGGATGCTGCTCGGGCTGAGCGACGCGCTGAAGCACACCTGGTTCCTGCTGCCGCTGCCGGCGATATTGGCGGCGCTGCTGTACAAGCTGGTCCGCGGCCGGCCGAAGGGGCGCTACGCGATCAATTACGCCCTGCTGCGCATCCCGGTGCTGGGGCCGCTCCGGATCAACCAGATCCTTGCCCGCTTCAGCCGCACGTTCGGCACGCTGCACATCGCCGCGGTTCCGATCTTGAACATTCTGTCGATCACCGCGAGCGTGGTCGGCAACGAGGCGATCAGGCGGATCGTGCTGGACGCGCACGAACGGGTGCGGAAGGGCGAGCCGATCGCCGACGCGTTCCGCGAGTCGCCCCTGATCCCGCCGATGGTCGCGCACATGATCGCGATCGGGGAGAAGTCCGGCGCGCTCGACACCGTGCTGGACCGGATCGCCGAGTATTGCGAATCGGTCACCGACCGGACGAGCGACCGTCTGAAATCCCTGTTGGAGCCGCTCATGATTCTGGGGATGGCCGGCATCGTCGGCATCATTGTCATGGCGATGTTCCTTCCGGTCTTCCGGATGATGGACATCACCCGGAACATGGGCTGAGCCCATAGATTATTCCATCTCTATGAATGGAGGAAGTTGGAATGGAAGTGTTGAGCAGGAAACTTCTGCGGTTGCCGCGGAACCAAAAGGGTCTGACGCTTATCGAACTGCTCGCGGTGCTCATCATCCTCGGCATCATTCTGGCGATCGCCGTGCCTTCTGTAACGGGTGTCATCAATCGTTCGAAATTGCAGGCGGATATCGGCAGCCTGAACCTGATCAAGGATGCCGGGCTTCGCTACGCACTTGCCAATGACTTGACCGCGTCAAGCACAACGGTAACCGTGCAACAATTGGTTGCGGACGGTTTTCTCAACGCGGTTCCGCAATCACAGTCGAAAAAGGTCGCGCAATTCGGGTCTGTGGTCATCACGCTCAGCGGCAACACCTACACCGTAAAGGTTTATGTTGAAGATACCGGTACGCCTAACACTGAGATTACGGAGGCTACCTTTAGCTCAACATGACCATCGAACTTTCACTTACCGTATTAACGGCGGCGTTCCTGGGGCTGCTCATCGGCAGCTTCCTGAACGTCGCCGCCATTCGCATTCCGGGGGGCGAGTCGATCGTCGCGCCGCCCTCGCACTGCATGCATTGCGGACACCGGCTGGGCCCGCTCGATCTCGTCCCGGTCGCCAGCTACCTCCTGCTTCGCGGGAGGTGCCGCTATTGCAAGGGCCGTATCTCGCCGGCCTATGCGATCGGGGAGCTGACCGCGGCGGCGGCGTTCGCCGTCACCGCGTGGCGGGTTGGACCGGACGCGGAGCTCGCCGCCGGGCTTCTGCTCGCGTCGGTCCTGATCGCGTCCGCGCACAGCGATCTGCGGACGATGCTGATCCCGGACAAGATCGTCTTCTTCGGCCTCGCGGCCGGGCTTGTTGCGCGGATCTTCTCGCATCCGCTTCCCTGGTGGGACTATCTGCTGGGCGCCTTGCTGGGCGGCGGGCTGATGCTGGCGCTCGCATTCGTCAGCAAGGGCGGCATGGGCGGCGGCGACATCAAGCTCTGGACGTTCGCCGGCCTGATGCTCGGCGTCAAGCTGACGCTGCCGGCCGTGTTCGCGGCCAGCCTGCTCGGCAGCCTGTACGGCGTCTGGCTGATGATGGCCGGCAAATTCCGCCGCAGGATGGAGGTGCCGTTCGGGCCCTTCATCGCCGCCGGCGCGCTCCTGGCCTACTGGTTCGGCGAACAATGGATCGACGGATATCTGAAGCTGTTCACATCCTAGGAATCACGGGCAGGTGCGGCAGATGTGGAACAAGCGCTTCGCCCTGGGGCTGGAGATCACCGATTTTGCCGCGAAGGCGGCGGAAATCACGGTGCGCTCGAAGTCCCGGGCGGCGATCAACCGGCACGCGGCAGAGCGGCTGCCGGACGACAGCATCCGGGAAGGCCGGATCCTGCAGAAGGAAGCGGTGGCCGAAACGCTGCGCAGCCTCATGCGGCGGCTTCAGCCCCGCACGCGCAAGGTGCACATCGCCCTGCCCGGCTCTTCGGTCATGATCCGCTTCCTGAAGCTGCCCGACCTGCCGGATAAGAAATTGCGCAAGGTGATCGAGTTCGAGCTGGAGCACCGCATTCCGCTTCCGTTCGACTCGCCGCAATTTGATTTCGTGAAGCTGGGCTCCCCCGCTCCGGCGGGCGGGGATGCGCTGCGCGACGTCATGCTGGTCGCCGCGCCGCTGGAGACGATCCGCGAGTACGCGGAGGTCGTTGCCCTGGCCGGACTCGCCGTGAAGAGCATCGAGATCCGGCCCCTGTCGCTGCTGCGGCTCATCGAGCGGACGGGACAGGCGGAACCCGGCAAAACGGTGTTGCTCGCGGATGTGGGCGACCGGATGTCCGATCTCGGGATGATCCACAACGGCGAGCTCCGGGTGGCGCGCAGCATCCCGATCGCGTTTCCCGATCCGGAGAGCGGCGATTCCGCCGCCCTGCGGCGCGCCTGCGGCGAGCTGGTCCAGGAGATCGAGCGGCTCCTGATCTTCTTCCGCTACAATCTCCGGTTCCGGGACCGCAGCATCGACCGGATTCTGCTGTCGGGAGAAGTTCCGTATCTCGAGCGGATCATGCTGGAGCTTGCCGGTTCCACGAATCTCAATGCCGAGATCAGCCTGGTCAGCGGCGAGGCGTTCCGGATGCGCACGATCGAGGCGGAGCAGGCGTTCCTGTCGCTGGCCGTGCCGATCGGGCTCGCGCTCAGGGGGATCGGGCCATGAGACCGATCAACCTCCTGCCGCGCGTGCCGCTGTCCCGCCGGCTGCTGAAGCCGGTGATCGCCGCGATCATCATGGTGACGGCGGTTGTCGCCGTCGGCATTTTCCTGTTGTATGACCAGTACCGGGACACCAACCGGATGTACGAGGCGGAGATCGCCCGCCTGGAAACGCAAATGCTGGTGCTGCTCGCATCGGAGCGGCCGCCGCGCTACGCGGACGTGACGGCGTACCGCGAGCTGGTGGAGCGGTTGGAGCGCTCCGGCCGCGATTGGGGGCCGATGTTCGAGCTGGCCGGCGGCCTGCTGCCCCGCGGCTCGTCCATCGCGTCCGTCGCGGCCGACGAGAATGGCAAGGTGACGCTGTCGGTAAGGATGTCGGACTTGGCCGGGATCGCGGCCTATTCCGCGGCGCTGCGGGAGGCCGAGCCGGTCGCGGACGCGGCGGTCGTCAGCATCCGGCTTGAATCGTCCCTGACGGCGGACGGCGCCGCCGTGCGGGCGGTCCCGGTGTATTCGGCCCTCATCGAGCTCCAACTGGCCAATCCGACCGGAACGGAGGGGGCGGGGTCATGACGGGGCGCGACCGCGACAATGGGTTGTCCGTCAAGGCCGCCGTCCGGCACGCGCACATGCCGAAACCCGTGACCGTCATGCTGCTCGCGGCGGCGGCGGCGCTGGTGCTGCTCGGCATGCTGGCCGGCTTCCTCCTGTACCCGGCCTTGAAGGAGCAGCGGGAGCTCGAGCGGCGCTACGCGGAGAAATCTTCGGCGTTGACGGCCGAAATGCAGCGGAAGGCCGCCGAGGTTGTCGATATGGACGAGCTGGCGGCGCTGCTCCGCCGGGTGCCGACACGCCCCGAGCGGGAGGCGTTCATCCTCGCCCTGCGGGAGATCGGCCGGGAGAGCGGCGTGGAGATCATCAGCCTCTCCACCGGCTCCGGAGCCGAAGTCCCGAGTGCCGAGCTTCCGGGCATCATCGGCGAACTGGCGGAGGGCATCGGCGTGACGCAGCAACCGCAGTCGTCCTCTTCCGGGCGTCAAGGCGGCAACGGGGCCTATGAGGAAATCCGCTACGAGCTGGAGATTGCGGGCACGTGGAAACAGGCGGCGGATTTCGTGCGCAGGATTGGCGAGCTGGAGCGGCTGGTGACGATTCCGGCGTGGCGCGTCGCGGCGCAGTCGGCCGACGCGTCGTGGGACTCACGGCCGATGGCGGTGACGATCACGCTGGCGCTGTACGCGGGAACCGGTTACGAAGGCAAGTTTTCCGGCGCGGAGGCCGGAATTCAAGGCGGTGATGGCGAGTGAAGGATCAGAGAGGCGCTTCGCTGGTGGAAGTGTTGGGGGCGTCCGTGATTCTGGGGATCGTCGTCGCCGCCTTTCTGGCGTTGTCGCAGCACATGGCGCTGGCCGACCGGACGGCGGATCTGGAGACGCGGGCGCTCCGGCTGGCGGAGGAGAAGCTCAGCTACGCCAGCGATCAACTTCGGAACAACAACGGCTTGCCCGCGAACCAACAGGAGGCGGACGGCTTCTCGGTCGTCTACCAGATCGCGGCGCTGGGAAGCGGGACCGATCCGGTCGCCTACAACGATCAGTCGTTCGGGCCGAAGCATCTGTCGCTGCAGACGATCGTGACGGTATCGGAGAACGGCAAGCCGACGCCCGCGCTGCTGACGGTCACCGTGTCCTGGGGGGATGCGCCGTGACGCGCGATGAACGGGGCACGACCTTGACGGAGCTGCTGGCGGCCATGACGATCACGATGATCGTGCTGGCCGTGGCGTTCTCGGTTTACTACGCGATCCACAACGCGACGACGGGCGGCATGGAGCGCTACATGGACAAGTCCGCGATGAACGGGGCGATGAACCGGCTGGCCGCCGAGCTGGCGGACGCGACGACGGTCTACGTGTCCGCGGCCGGCGACGAGATTCGCATGACCAACGGCAGCGGCGCCCGCGCGATCGTGTTCGACGCGGAGGGCGGGACGCTGACGCTGTACGCGTTCAGCGAGGGCGAATCGCCCGCGGGCAAGCTGGCGAACGTGACCGACGCCGCGATCAGACTGGCGACTCGCCCGGAACTGTACGCGAGACCGCGCGAGCTGCCGGCCGTCGTGGAGGACATCCGGCTGTACAACGCGCAGGGAGTGCCCGTCGCGGGCGCGTCCGTCGGCGGCGGGGCGGTGGTCCGGCTGGCGGTGACCTTCGTGACGAGCGACGGACCCCGCGCGGTCGAGACGGCGGTGAAGCTGTTCCATGCCTCGGCGTGACGCGGGCGGCGGATGTTTTTTCAGCGGAAGGGAAAGGAGGCGGACCGATGACGGGGGGATGGATCTCGCGGGTGAAAAATGAACGGGGCGCTGCGGCTTTCACCTACGTGTTCATGCTCGTGCTCCTGCTGGCCGTCGTCGTGCCGCTCATCCTGACACTGCTTGCGAACTCGGCGCTGGACGTTCTGACCTCCCGCAACGAGAGACTGGCGGAACGTCTCGCGCTGGGCGGGATGGAATCGGTGTTCGCGTATCTCAGGGATTATGCCGAAGACAGCGGCGTCGACCGGGGCGCGTATCTGGAAGACTATCCCGGATTCGTCGAATGGTCGTATGAGACGCCGGAGAACGTGCCGGTCCGCTACAAGGCGGAGATCTCGCCGGAAGCGCAGGGCCGGTACATCGTCACCGTGGAAGTCGAGGCGGGGGCGGGCGCGGCGAAGCGCAAGAAGACGGTCGAGTATCTGTTCGCGCCGACGATGGGGACGGCGGACCCCCATGTGGTGACGGACGATTCCCAGCGGATGGTCGTGCCGGCCGGCAACGGGACGATGTACGTGGGCGGCAGCTACGACGAGCCCAGCATCCTCAACGTCGATCCGACCAATCTGGAACAACTGTCCGAAGCGATCGGCGCCGCCATCGCGTACTATCAGGACAACGCGTATGACGACTACGGCGGCTGGATCGATGCGTATCTTCCGATCGCCGCGCAGGCGGCCTGCACCGGCAACTGCGTGTCGGATCCGGTCTGGGAGAATTGGGCCGCGAACATGCCCGATCCGCCGGTGCTCCGGATTCCGTCCGACAATTATTGGGACGCGGTCGACGTCACGTTCGGCAGCCCGTCGAATCCGGTCGTGCTGATTCTGGAGAACAAGCCGACGTTCAACAACCTGACGATGACGGTGTACGGCACCGTGCTGTTCCCGCAGGGGGTGACCTCGAACGGCTTCAATCTGACCGTCTACGGCAACATCGCCTTCGGCGCGAGCATCTCGCCCACGACCGTGTTCAACGTGACGACGCACAAGCTGAACGGCGAGGGCGGGAATTTCTACGTGCTCGGGGAGTTCACGCCGACCAACGCCCCGAACCTGAACATCGCGGGAGACTTCTACGCGGACTACGTGCGGCTGTCCAACGCGTCCCGGATCAACATCGGCGGCAAAATGATCGTCGAAAGCGAGTTGCGGTTCCAGAACACCATGGTCGAATTCAACATTGGGCAGGACCTGCTCATCGGCTCCCTGTACACCTGCTGCACGAACCGGATTGACACGGGCGGCGACCTGCTGATCGAGGGTAGCATCACCCGGCAGAACCCGCTCGAGTTCCATTCGGGCGGCTACATCGGGGTCGGCGGCAACATCGCGGCGGCGCCCTGGCATCCGATCTACGTGGAGTCGGGAGGCGGCACCACGTCGCTCATCGTGCCGCAAGATCCGGAAGATGAAGACGAAGGCGGCGGAGGAGGCGGCAGTCCGGGAAGCTGGAATCCGGTGCGGGTCGGGTGAACGTTTTTTGGCCGCGGACGGAAGACGATGCCGTTTGCCCGGGAACATGATATAATGGACGGGATCAGCACCCGGACGGTCCAGCATGCGAGCCGCCGGGACGCCGGGAGGAGGCAGCCAATGGGCAAGGTAGTCGTGTGCGATCATCCATTGATCCAGCACAAGCTTACGATTATCCGGGACAAAAACACCATTACGAAAGATTTCCGCGATCTCGTCGGCGAGGTCGCGACACTGATGGCGTACGAGATTACGCGCGACTTGCCGCTGGCAAAGACGACGATCGAGACGCCGGTCGCGAAGATGGAATCCAGCGTGCTGTCCGGCCGGATGATCGGCCTCGTGCCGATCTTGCGCGCCGGACTCGGCATGGTCGACGGCATACTGAAACTGATCCCGTCCGCGAAGGTCGGCCATATCGGGCTGCAGCGGGACGAGGAGACGCTGCAGCCGGTGGAATACTATCTCAACCTGCCGACCGACGCGCAGGAGCGGCTGCTCATCGTCATCGACCCGATGCTCGCCACCGGCGGTTCGGCGATCGCGGCGCTGTCCGCGCTGAAGGCGCGGGGGTGCCGGCATCTGAAGCTGATGTGCCTGATCGCGGCGCCTGAAGGGGTAGAGGCGCTTCAGGCGGCGCATCCGGACGTCGACCTGTATGTCGCCGCCGTCGACGAGCGGCTCAATGAGCGCGGCTACATCGTGCCGGGGCTCGGCGACGCCGGCGACCGTCTGTTCGGCACGAAGTGATGGGAGCGTGAATGACAGCTTGGCACGACTGAAAGTGATGACGGTGTTCGGCACGCGGCCGGAAGCCGTGAAGATGGCGCCGCTCGTGCTCGAACTGCAGAAACATGAGGATGAGATAGAGACGATCATCTGCGTCACCGCGCAGCATCGCGAGATGCTCGACCAGGTGCTTGATTTCTTCGAGATCAAGCCGGATTATGATCTGAATGTGATGAAGGACCGGCAGTCGCTGGCCGAGATCGCGGTGAACGTGATCAACGGGCTCGACCCGGTGCTGAAGGAAGCGCGGCCCGATCTTGTGCTCGTGCACGGCGACACGTCGACGACGTTCCTCGCCAGCTATGCGGCGTTCCTCAACCAGATTCAGGTCGGCCACGTCGAGGCGGGCTTGCGCACCTGGAACAAGATGTCGCCGTACCCCGAAGAGATGAACCGGCAGCTCGCCGGCGTGCTCGCGGACCTGCACTTTGCCCCGACGGAATGGTCGGCCGGCAATCTCCGGCGGGAGAACAAGCCGGAGTCGTCCATCTACATAACGGGCAACACGGTGACGGATGTGTTCCAGTACACGGTCGACCCGACCTTCAGCCACCCGGTGCTCGACTGGGCGAAGGGCCGTCGCCTGATCCTGATGACGGCGCACCGGCGCGAGGCGCTCGGCGAGCCGCACCGGAACATTTTCCGCGCGGTGAAGCGGATCGCGGACGAGTTCCCCGACGTGGCGATCGTCTACGCGGTGCACCTGAACCCGGCAGTGCGCGAGCCCGCGAACGAAATCCTCGGCGGCCACGAGCGCATCCGGCTCATCGACCCGCTCGACGTGTTCGAGTTCCACAACTTCTATCCGCACGCCTACATGATCCTGACCGATTCCGGCGGGCTGCAGGAAGAAGCGCCCTCGTTCGGCGTGCCGGTGCTGGTCCTGCGCGACACGACGGAGCGGCCGGAGGGCATCGAGGCGGGCGTGCTTGAGCTCGTCGGCACGAATGAGGAGCAGGTGTACGCCGCCGCGCGCAAGCTGCTCACCGACAGGGCGGCGTACGAGCGGATGGCGGGCGCGGTGAATCCGTATGGCGACGGCCGCGCGTCCGAACGGATCGCGCAGGCGATCCTGCATCATTTCGGCCGGCGGGACAGCCGCCCGGAACCGTTCGTTCCCGAACGGCCGGCGGAGCGGGCCGGAACCGCGGATTGACCCCGGATTCGGCGCCGGGACATTACAGCATACAGTTGCACTGGAGTGTTCGATATCCGGAAAAGCCTTGATTTTTCAAGGCTTCTCCGGCCTCCGTTCACACAATGTTAGAATATTTATGAATTGACAAAGCTCCGGCCGCGTGGATAAAATATATGAGGATTAGCAGGGGTATAGCATATGGACAAGAAGAGCAAGGGCGACAACCCGTGGCGGGCAGCCGGGCTTGTCGGCGCGATGGGTGTCGACATGGCCGTATGCATGACGCTCGGATATGTTCTCGGCAGCAAGCTCGGCGGCACGCCGGGCTGGGTCGTGTTCGGCGTGCTCGCCGGACTCGCGGCCGGCATTCTGACCTGCGTCATGCTGGTGCGCGCCGTAATGAGTGATGGCGATGGTTGAGCTGCTGGGCAGAGCCTTGCGAACCGCCCTTTTTTTTATGTCCGCGCTGCTTGCCGCCTGGGCGTTTGTGCCCGAAGGCCGGACGGTCGCGGCCGGTCTTCTGCTGGGGACGACAGCAAGCATTGTGAATGCGTTTTTATTGCGCCGCCGCGTCGAGCTGATCGGCCGGATGGCGGCGGAAGGACGCGGGCGCCGGGTCGGCCTCGGTCTCGGGGCGCGGCTCGCGACGGTGCTGCTCGCCGTGCTGATTGCGCACCGGTTTCCCGACTGGTTCGCGATGCCGGCGGTGCTGGCGGGGTGCTTCTTTGTCCAGATTGCCATATTTTTCGCGGCCATTGCACAGCATAAAACACGATCCGGCGGAAAGGGGTGAAAATACAGCGTGCACAAGTTTCCGGTAATCGAAGTTCAAGGCTTCCATCTGGATCTGTCGACGATTGTGGGGCTGCTCGTCTCCTGCGTCATCGTGTTTGCCCTCGCGCGCGCGGCCGTTCGCAATCTGTCGGTGGACAACCCTTCCAAGCTGCAGAACTTCATGGAATGGGTCGTCGAATTCGTGCACAACACGATTGCCAGCACGATGCCGCTCCACAAGGCGAAGAAGTACATCGCCCTCGGGATGACGCTCATCATGTTCATTTTCGTGTCCAACTTGCTGGGCCTTCCGTTCGGTATCGTGACGGAAGTGAACGAGGATCATCACGGCGCCGTCAAGTTTCTCGGTTTCGAACTGATCAGCGCCGAAGAGGTCGAAGAGGCGCACGCGAGCCACGAGCATCTGTCGATCGCCTGGTGGAAATCGCCGACGGCTGATCTCTCCGTCACCGCCGGTCTTGCGATCATCGTGTTTATCCTGGTCCACTATCTCGGACTGACCCAGAACACGAAGCATTACCTGAAACACTATTTCGAACCGTACTGGTTCTTCCTTCCGCTCAACATCCTGAAGGAACTTGCGAAGCCGCTGACGCTGGCGCTTCGTCTGTTCGCCAACATCTTCGCGGGCGAAGTGCTGATCGCCACGATCCTGATGATCACGTGGTTCGGCCTGCCGCTCATGGCGGTATGGCAGGGGTTCAGTATCTTCGTCGGAGCCATCCAGGCATTCTTGTTCACCATCTTGACGATGGTTTACATTTCCCAGGCCACCGTTCATGAAGAACACTGAAGGCCGCAACATTCAAACCCAATTTATTGAGGAGGACTTGGCAAATGGAATTTCTGGCAGCTGCACTTGCAATCGGTTTGGGCGCGCTGGGCGCCGGCATCGGTAACGGTCTGATCGTCAGCAAGACGGTGGAAGGCATTTCGCGTCAACCGGAACTGCGCGGTACGCTCCAGACGACGATGTTCATCGGCGTCGGTATCGTCGAAGTCGTGCCGATCATCGGCGTCGTCATCGGCTTCCTGCTTTACTTCGGAGCTTAATAGCCCGGCTTACGAGAGCGGCGGGGAGGCTATTGCCCTCCACGCTTTCGTTTTGAATGTGCACGACGCTCGCGAGAAGCAGTTCGAAAGGAGTGTAGGCCGTGTCGTTTTATTGGGAGTCGACAGTCATTACGATCATCGCGTTTCTGGCGTTGTACTGGCTGTTGAACAAATATGCATTCGGGCCGCTGTTCGGCATCATGGAGAAGCGCCGTCAGCTCGTGAAAGAAGAGCTCGCGTCGGCTGAAGAGAGCCGCAAGGCCGCGGAGCAATATTTGGCGGAGCAGAAGCAGGCGGTTGAGGAAGCACGCCGCCAGGCTTACGAAATGATCGAACAGGCCAAGAATTCGAGCTCGAAGCAGGCCGAGGAAATCATCCAGGCCGCCCGCAGCGAGGCGAACCGCCTGAAGGAAGAGGCGCTCCGGGACATCGAGAGCGAGAAGAACAAAGCGGTTGCGGCGCTCCGCAGCCAGGTCAGCGGCATGTCCGTGCTGATCGCGTCGAAGATCATCGAGAAGCAAATCGACGAGAAGTCCCATCAGGAGCTTATTGATCGATATCTTCAAGAGGCAGGGAAACAGTCATGAGCCGCGCTTCCGTCATCGCGAAACGCTACGCGAAAGCGATGTTCGAGATCGCGCGCGAGCGCGGCGTCGTATCGGAAGTCGAAGAACAGCTCCGGGTCATCGCCGAAGCGATCGAACACGATGCGGACATCCGCAAGTTCCTTTCCTTCCCGAATATCGAAGCGCAGCGCAAGGTCGAAGTTATCCGCCAGGCGCTCGGCGGCAAGGTGTCCGATGAAGTGCTGCAGCTGATCGCCCTTCTGATCAAGCGCGGCCGTCAGGAGGACATTCCGGGCGTATTCGAGGCCTACACGCGCATTGCCGGCGAAACGACCGGAGAAGCGCGGGCCGTCGTCTATACGGCGATGCCGCTCGGCGATGCCGAGCTCGCCTCGATTGCGGAACAATTCGGCAAGATCACCGGCAAAACGATCCGCGCGGAGCAGCAGGTCGACCCTTCGCTGCTTGGCGGCATTCGGGTCCGGATCGGCGATCGTCTGTACGACGGCAGCCTGTCCGGCAAGCTCGCGCGTCTCGAGAAAGCGTTGAATTCCTAAGTTACGATGGACAGGGGTGAGCCTTTTGAGTATCAGACCTGACGAGATCAGCACGCTGATCAAGCAGCAGATCGAACAATACAAATCCGATATCGAAGTCGTCGACGTCGGGACGGTTATTCAAGTCGGCGACGGGATCGCGCGCGTGCACGGTCTGGAAAAAGCGATGGCCGGCGAGCTGCTCGAATTCTCGAACGGCGTCGTGGGCATGGCGCTGAACCTTGAGGAAAACAACGTCGGTGTCGTCATCCTCGGGCCGTACACCGACATCCGCGAAGGCGACCAGGTGAAGCGGACCGGCCGGATCATGGAAGTGCCGGTCGGCGAAGAACTGCTCGGCCGCGTCGTCAACCCGCTCGGCCAGCCGCTGGACGGCAAGGGCCCGATCAACACGAAGCATTTCCGTCCGGTTGAATCGCCCGCGCCGGGTGTCATCCAACGGAAATCGGTCCATGAACCGATGCAGACGGGCATCAAGGCCATCGACTCGATGATCCCGATCGGCCGCGGCCAGCGGGAGCTGATCATCGGCGACCGCCAGACGGGCAAAACGACGATCGCGATCGACGCCATCATCAATCAGAAGGACACCGGCGTCAAATGTATCTACGTCGCGATCGGCCAGAAGCAATCGACGGTCGCGAGCGTCGTGGAGACGCTGCGCCGCCACGGCGCGATGGACTACACCATCGTCGTCACCGCATCGGCTTCCGAGCCGGCGCCGCTGCTCTATCTCGCGCCGTATGCCGGCTGCGCGATGGGCGAGTACTTCATGTACAAGGGCGAACACGTCCTCGTCATCTACGACGACCTGTCGAAGCAGGCGGCCGCATACCGTGAGCTGTCGCTGCTGCTCCGCCGCCCGCCGGGCCGCGAGGCTTATCCGGGCGACGTCTTCTATCTGCACTCCCGCCTGCTGGAGCGCGCCGCGAAGCTGAGCGACGAACTCGGCGGCGGTTCGCTGACAGCGCTGCCGTTCATTGAGACGCAGGCTTCCGACGTATCGGCTTACATTCCGACGAACGTCATCTCGATCACCGACGGCCAGATCTTCCTGGAGTCCGACCTGTTCTTCGCCGGTCAGCGTCCGGCCATCAACGTCGGGATCTCCGTCTCCCGGGTCGGCGGCAACGCGCAGATCAAGGCGATGAAGAAAGTCGCCAGCACGCTGCGTCTCGACCTGGCGGCCTACCGTTCGCTGGCGGCGTTCGCGCAGTTCGGTTCCGACCTTGACAAGGCGACGCAAGCGCAGCTCACCCGCGGCGCGCGGACGATGGAAATTCTGAAGCAAGGCGTCAACCAGCCGATGCCGGTCGAGAAGCAAGTCATTTCGCTTTTCGCGGCCACCAGGGGCCACCTCGACGATCTGCCGCTTGAAGCGGTCGGCCGCTTCGAACGCGAGCTGCATCTGTACCTCGAATCGAACGCGCCGGAGATCGCCCAATCGATCCGCGACACGAAGGATCTGACGCCGGAGACCGAGAACGCGCTGAACGAAGCGATCGTCAAATTCAAGAAGAGCTTTGCCGTCTGACAGACGGATCGGATAACGAATCTGTCCTGCTTGCGCGCGAACCGTGTCCCGTCCGGCAGGGACGGGACACGCGGTTCGCCGCTTAGGACACGCAAAGGCGGGTGAACCAGATGGCCAAGGGCATGCGCGAGCTCAAAGCGAAGATCAAGAGCACGCAGAACACGATGCAGATCACGAAAGCGATGGAGATGGTGGCGGCTTCCCGTCTCCGCCGCGCGCAGGAAGCGGCGACCGCGGCGCGTCCGTATGCGGACAAGCTGAAGGAAGTCGTCGCCAGCATCGCGGCCGGCTCGAAGGATGTCAAGCATCCGATGCTGCAGAAGCGCCCGATCAAACGAACGGGGTATCTCGTCATCACCTCCGACCGGGGACTTGCGGGCGGCTACAACGCGAACCTGCTGCGCAACGTGCTGACCGCGATTCGCAATCGGCACAGCTCGCCGGACGAGTATGTGCTGTTCGTCATCGGCCGCAAGGGCCGCGACTTCTTCCGCCGCCGGAACATGGCGATCGCGAAAGAAGTGACGGGGCTGCCGGACTCGCCGACTTTCGCCGACATCAAGGCGATCGCGCAGGAAGCGGTCAAAGGATTCGAAGAAGAGCTCTATGACGAGCTTTATATCTGGTACAACCAATTCATCAACCCGATCACCCAGCGGCCGGTCGAACGCCAGCTGCTGCCGCTCGTGAGCGAGGACGTGAACATGGCGGGACCGACCACGGCTTACCAGTACGAGCCGTCGGCCGAAGAAGTGCTGAACACGCTGCTGCCGAAGTATGCGGAGACGCTCATCTACAGCGCCCTGCTGGACGCGAAGGCAAGCGAGTTCGGCGCGCGGATGACCGCCATGGGCAACGCGACGAAGAACGCGCAGAAGATGATCCAGGTTTTGACGCTGAACTACAACCGGGCGCGTCAGGCCGCCATCACGCAGGAAATCTCCGAAATCGTCGGCGGCGCGAACGCGCTGAGCTGAACCAATCCGCGTCTTACGCCGGCTTCATGATGCCGGGTCAGGCGCTTCAGGAGGGAACAATATGAAAAAAGGACGCGTGGTGTCCGTCACCGGTCCGGTCGTCGACATCGAGTTCGAACGCGGACAACTGCCGGACGTCCTGAACGCGATCAAAATCGAAGCGAAAGGCGATGGCCGCGGTCCGGACATCAACCTGACGCTGGAAGTCGCCCTTCACCTCGGCGACAACCTGGTCCGCACGATCGCCATGAGCTCGACGGACGGCCTCGTGCGGGGCATGGAAGCCGTCGACCTCGGCGGCCCGATCACCGTTCCGGTCGGCGCGCCGACGCTCGGCCGCGTCTTCAACGTGCTGGGCGAGCCGATTGACGAGGCCGGCGATGTCGTTGCCGATGTCAAACTGCCGATTCACCGTCAGGCGCCGGCGTTCGATCAGCTGTCGACGCAGGCGGAAATTCTCGAGACGGGCATCAAGGTCATCGACCTGCTCGCGCCTTACGCCAAGGGCGGCAAGATCGGTCTGTTCGGCGGCGCGGGCGTCGGCAAGACGGTCACGATCCAGGAACTGATCCACAACATCGCGCAGGAGCACGGCGGGATTTCCGTCTTCGCTGGCGTCGGCGAACGGACCCGCGAAGGGAACGACCTGTACCATGAAATGAAAGACTCCGGCGTCATCAGCAAGACGGCGATGGTGTTCGGTCAGATGAACGAACCGCCGGGAGCGCGTCTCCGCGTCGCGCTGACGGGGCTGACGATGGCCGAATATTTCCGCGATGAAGAAGGCCGCGACGTGCTGCTCTTCATCGACAACATCTTCCGGTTCACGCAGGCCGGTTCCGAAGTATCCGCGCTGCTCGGCCGGATGCCGTCGGCGGTCGGTTATCAGCCGACGCTGGCAACCGAGATGGGTCAGCTGCAAGAGCGGATCACGTCGACGAAGAAAGGTTCGGTTACGTCGATCCAGGCGATCTACGTCCCGGCGGACGACTACACCGACCCGGCTCCGGCGACGACGTTCGCCCACCTCGACGCGACGACGAACCTCGAGCGCCGCATTGCCGAGATGGGCATCTTCCCGGCCGTCGACCCGCTGGCTTCCAGCTCGCGGATTCTGACGCCGGAAGTCGTCGGTCAGGAACACTACGAAGTCGCGCAAGGCGTCAAGCGGATTCTGCAGCGCTACAAGGAGCTGCAAGACATCATCGCAATCCTCGGCATGGACGAGCTGTCCGAGGAAGACAAGCTGATCGTATCCCGCGCGCGCAAGATCCAGAACTTCCTGTCCCAGCCGTTCCACGTGGCGGAACCGTTCACGGGCGTGAAAGGGATCTACGTGCCGGTCAAGGAAACGGTCCGCAGCTTCAAGGAGATTCTCGAAGGCAAGCACGACGATCTGCCGGAGGCGGCTTTCCGCTACGTCGGCACGATCGAGCAGGCCGTGGAGAGAGCCAAATCGCTTTAATGCGATTGGCGGGAGGGAATCTCGATGAGCACGATGCTGCTTGAAATTGTCACGCCGGAACGCATTGTCTACTCCGAGCAGGTCGACATGGTCGTCGTGCGCGGCGTGGAAGGCGAGCTCGGCATCCTGCCCAACCATATCCCGCTGGTCACGCCGCTCAAGATTGCGCCGGCGAAGATCAAGCAGGGGAACCGCGAGCAGCTGATCGCGGTCAACGGGGGATTCGTCGAGGTCCGCAAGGACAAGGTCGTCATCCTCGCCGAGAGCGCGGAGCTGCCGGAAGACATCGATGTCGAGCGGGCGCTCGCCGCGAAGGCTCGGGCGGAACAGCGGCTTCAGGCCGCGCGGCAGGAAGAGATTGACTTCCGCCGCGCCCAACTGGCCTTGATGCGCGCCATGAACCGGCTCGAAGTCAAAAATCATCGCAATGCATAAACCGCAGTCCTGCCTGCCCGGCAGGCATGGGGAACCTGTCGGCCAGCCTGTCGGCTCCGCCGGCAGGTTTCTTGCTATTCGAAGACATCCAGGAGCCGGTTTTTCCGAGTTCCGGCGAAAGGAGGTGCGGAGCGGGCATGCTGCGCCGCTTCATGGCTTACTACCGGCCGCACAGACAGCTGTTCCTGCTTGATTTCAGCTGCGCCGTCATCGCCGCCCTGCTGGAGCTCGCATTCCCGATGGCCGTGCAATGGGTAAGCGACGAACTGCTGCCGACGAAGGACTGGAACGCGATCGCCGTCGCTTGCACCGCGCTGCTGTTCGTCTATCTGTTCGCCATGTTCATGCACTTCATCGTCGGCTACTGGGGCCATATGCTCGGCATCAACATCGAGACGGACATGCGGCAGCAGGCGTTCAACCATCTGCAGCGGCTGTCGTTCCGCTATTTCGACAACACGAAAACGGGCCATCTGATGTCGCGCATCACGAACGATCTGTTCGACATCGGTGAAATGGCGCACCACGGTCCCGAGGACATGTTCATCGCGCTCATGACGTTCGCCGGCGCGTTCGGCATCATGTGGACCGTCGACTGGCAGCTCGCGCTGATCACCTTCGCGGTCGTGCCGATTCTGGTCGTGCTGATCGCCTGGTTCAACGTGAAATTGAACCAGGCGGCCAAGCAGATGTTCGAGAACATCGCCGACGTCAACGCGCGGGTCGAAGACAGCGTATCCGGCATCCGCGTCGTGAAGTCGTTCGGCAACGAGACCTACGAGATCGAGCGGTTCCGGCGCAACAACGCCGGGCTGCGCAGGGCGAAACTGCGCGCGTACCTCGCGATCTCGCTCAGTTCGTCCGGCATGTACATGCTGAACCGGATGATCATGCTGATCGTGCTCGTCGCCGGCGCCTGGTTCGCCTATCAGGGCCGCATCACCTATGGCGAGCTCGTCGCGTTTCTGCTTTACGTGCAGGTGTTCCTGAAGCCCATTGACAAGATCAACGCGCTGATGGAAATGTATCCGAAGGGCATGGCCGGCTTCCGACGGTTCTGCGACTTGATCGACACGGAGCCGGACGTGAAGGACGCGCCTGACGCGATCGACGTGCCGTCGCTGCGCGGCGACATCGAATTCCGGAATGTGACGTTCGGTTATGAACCGCACACGAAGGTGCTGCGGAACGTTTCCTTGAAGATCCGCGCGGGCGAAACCGTCGCGCTGGTCGGCCCTTCCGGCGCCGGGAAATCGACGATCTGCAGCCTCATCCCGCGCTTCTACGATGTGGACGAGGGTGAAATCACGATCGACGGCATTCCGATAAAAAAGATGACGCAGCATTCGCTGCGTTCGAAAATCGGCGTCGTGCAGCAGGATGTCTTCCTGTTCAACGGCACGATCCGTGAGAACATCGCCTACGGCAAATTGGGCGCGTCCGAAGCGGAGATCATGGAGGCCGCCCGCCGGGCGCATCTCGAGGACATGATCCGCGAACTGCCGGACGGGCTCGACACCGTCATCGGGGAGCGCGGACTGAAGCTGTCCGGCGGTCAGCGGCAGCGGCTCGCGATCGCGCGGATGTTTCTGAAGAATCCGCCCATACTGATATTGGATGAAGCGACATCGGCGCTCGATACCGAGACGGAACGGATCATCCAGCAGGCGTTGGAAGAACTGGCGGTCAATCGGACGACGATCGTCATCGCCCACCGCCTGGCGACGATCCGCGGAGCGGACCGCATCTTCGTCGTAAACGGCGACGGCATCGCGGAGGAAGGACGGCACGAAGAACTGCTGGCGCAAGGCGGCATTTACGCGCGGCTGCACCGGGCGCAGTTCGGCGAGACGCTCGTCACCTGAACCGCCGCGCGGCCGTGCCCCGTCAACTCGGTCATAGACGGGGCACCCCCCTTTTGCTATAATTGGTAAGGTAAATTCGCGGCCAGGCCATCCGCCGGCCGCCCCATACCGATCCTGCGCACGGAGGCGAACGTATGGAGAAATACGTCAACAGCTACGTGATCGTGGTCATTTTTGTGATACTGGGCATCCTGCTTCCGATCGTTGCGCTCGGGCTGGGCCGCCTGCTCCGCCCGCACAAGCCGACACAGGAGAAGCAGACGACGTATGAAAGCGGGAACGAGCCGGTCGGCGAAGGACAGGCGCGCTACAACATCCGGTATTACCTGTACGCCTTGATGTTCGTCATATTCGATGTCGAAACCGTTTTCTTGTATCCCTGGGCCGTTGCTTATAATCAGCTCGGCCTGTTCGTGTTGATTGAAATGCTGATCTTCACGGCTCTGCTTCTGGTGGGGCTGTTCTATGCCTGGAAGAAGAGGGTGCTGAAATGGGATTCGATCTGGAACAGGTGAGGCCTGAAGAGCACGAAGAGCTGAAGCGCAACGTGCTGGTGACATCGCTGGAACAACTGAAAGGCTGGGCGCGCAGCCACTCGATGTGGCCGCTGACGTTCGGTCTGGCCTGCTGCGCCATCGAGATGATGGGCACGGGCGGGGCGCACTACGACCTTGACCGGTTCGGCGTCTTTTTCCGTCCGTCGCCGCGTCAGGCCGACGTCATGATCGTTGCGGGGACCGTCACGAAGAAAATGGCGCCGCTTCTGCGCCGTCTGTACGAGCAGATGCCGGAACCGAAGTGGGTCATCGCGATGGGATCGTGCGCTACCGCGGGAGGTCCCTATGTCCGTTCGTACTCCGTCGTCAAGGGCGTCGACCAGATCGTTCCCGTCGACGTCTACATTCCGGGCTGCCCGCCGAATCCGGCGGCGCTGATCTACGGGATCAACAAGCTTCAGGAGAAAATTCGTTACGAGGCGAAGACCGGGAAGCAGGTGACGAATCGGTGAGCGAAGAGAACAAGCGCGAGGCAGGCCGGCAGGAGAAGCCGGCGGCTGCGCGTCGGGAGGAACCGGGTGAAGAGCGCCGGGAGGAGCCGCCGGCTGCGGAGCAGCAGGAGCCGGCGGCCGCGGAACAGCAGGAGCCCGCGAATACGCAGGAAGTCTCCGGCACCGAGCCCGCCGGCGCGGGCGCGGAGCATCCGAACCAGCCGCAGCCGGATACGATGCCGGAACATCCGGATGCATCGGCATCCGACAAACCGGCTGAACCGGCTGCGCCCGCTGCGGCGAATGCGGATGCGCCGTCCGCCCCTGCGGGCGAAGCCGCGGGAGCCGGGGCGGTGGACCCCGAGCGCGAGGCGAAGATCAAGGCCGCGCAGGAAGCGCGCGCCAAACGCCTGGCGGCGAAAGCCGCTGCCGGCGGTGAAGCGGCGCCCGGAGACGCAGAGCCTGCGGAGCCGAAGCCGCCGTCGCCGAAGCAGCCTTGGCTCGACGAAGCGGTCGAGCTGCTGAAATCCGAAGTGCATCCGGAAGCGGTGGAAGAAGCGGTGATCAACGAGCTGGCGGGCGACATGCCGACGATCACCGTGAAGGCCGAACACTGGCGCGCCGCTGCCGAGCTGCTGAAGAGCCATGAGAAGCTGGGCTGCAACTATCTGCGCAATGTGACCGGCGTCGATTACGAGACGCATATGGAAGTGGTCTACTTCGTCATCAATCTGGAGACGAAGCGCGAATATGCCATCAAGATCCGCACGGATCGCGAGCAGCCGTCCGTTCCGTCGGCGGTGCCGGTATGGCCGTCGGCGGATTGGCCCGAGCGTGAGATCTACGACCTGCTCGGCGTTGATTTTCCCGGCCACCCGGACCTGCGCCGCATCATGATGCCGGACGACTGGGTCGGCCATCCGCTGCGCAAAGACTACGTTCCGCTCGATCCGGAGGTGTGACGCGTGATCCGTACCGAAGAACTGCTGCTGAACGTCGGGCCGCAGCACCCGAGCACGCACGGCGTTTTGCGCATCGTCGTGAAGCTGGACGGCGAAGTGATTACGGAAGCAACGCCTGTCATCGGCTATCTGCACCGGGGCACGGAGAAACTGGCGGAAAGCCTGAACTACACCCAGATCATCCCGTACACGGACCGGATGGATTACGTGTCCGCCATGACGAACAACTACGTGCTCGTGCACGCCGTCGAGAAAATGATGGGCATCGAGGTGCCGGAACGCGCCGAGTTCCTGCGCCTTATTGTGATGGAATTGCAGCGCGTTGCGAGCCATCTCGTCTGGTGGGGCACCTACCTGCTGGACCTGGGCGCGCTCAGCCCGTTCCTGTTCGCGTTCAAGGAACGCGAGATGATCATCGACCTGTTCAACGAATTGTGCGGCGCGCGGCTGACCTACAACTATATGCGGGTCGGCGGCGTGAAGTGGGACGCGCCTCCCGGCTGGATCGACAAGGTGCGCGACTTCGTGCCGTACATGGAGAAGCAGCTCAAGGAATACGAGCGGCTCGTCAGCGGCAACGAAATTTTCCTCGCGCGGGTCAAGGGGATCGGCAAGTACGACGCCGAAACGGCGATCGCCTACGGCCTCTCCGGCGCGAATCTCCGCTGCACCGGCGTGAAATGGGATCTGCGCAAGAACGAGCCCTACTCGTTGTACGACCGGTTCGAGTTCGACGTGCCGGTAGGCACGAACGGCGATTGCTATGACCGGTACATGATCCGGTTCGAGGAGATGCGCCAGTCGCTGCGCATCCTGAAGCAGGCCGTCGAGCAGTTCCCGTCTTCCGGCGAGACGATGGGCAAGGTGCCCCGCGCCATTCGGCCCCCGGCGGGCGAGACGTACGTCCGGATTGAATCGCCGCGCGGCGAGATCGGCTGCCACATCGTCTCGAAGGGCAAGGCCGAGCCGTACCGCCTGAAGTTCCGCCGGCCTTCGTTCATGAATCTGCAGATTCTGCCGAAGCTGCTCGTCGGCGAGACGATGACGAACCTTATTGCGATTCTGGGCGGTGTGGACATTGTCCTCGGGGAGGTCGACTGCTGATGAGCGATTGGGTGGAACAACCGCTTACCTGGGGGAACGTCCTGATCTACGCCGTGCTGGCGGTCGTCTTCCTCCTGCTCATTCTCGGCTATGTCACCTATGCGATCCTGTTCGAGCGGAAAGTGCTCGGCTGGATGCAGTTCCGGCACGGGCCGAACCGTCTCGGACCGTGGGGGCTGCTGCAGACGGTGGCGGACGTTCTCAAGCTGCTGATCAAGGAGGACACGATTCCGCGCAAGGCGGACCGCGCGCTGTTCATTCTCGCGCCGGCGCTCTGTTACGCGCCGTCGTTCGCGGTGCTGGCGATCATTCCGTACACCCGCGAACTGTATTTCGCCGATCTGAACGTCGCCATCGTCTACTACGCGGCGCTGTCCGCCATCTCGACGATCGCGATCGTGCTCGGCGGCTGGGCATCGAACAACAAATATTCGCTGCTCGGCGGCATGCGCTCGGCGGCGCAGATGATCAGCTACGAAGTGCCGCTGATCCTCTCGATCGTCGGCACGGTCATGATGACCGGAAGCATGAGCCTGCGGCAGATCGGCGAGGCGCAGGGCGACTGGTTCTGGGAGTGGAATTTTCTTCCCCAGATTATCGGCTTCGGCGTCTTCATCGTCGCCGCGGTATCGGAGCTGAACCGTTCGCCGTTCGACCTGCCGGAGGCCGAATCCGAGCTGGTCGCCGGCTACCACACCGAGTACAGCGGCTTCCGCTTCGCGTTCTTCATGCTGGCGGAATACGTGTACATGTTCGCGATCGCGGGCCTCGCGTCGGTGCTGTTCCTCGGCGGCTGGCATCCGCCGGCGCCGTTCCTTGATTTCGTACCGGGCATCATCTGGATGATCCTGAAGATGGCCTTCGTCATCTTCTTCCTGTTCTGGCTTCGGGCGACGATGCCGCGCGTGCGCGTCGACCATCTGATGGGATTTGCCTGGAAGGTGCTGGTGCCGCTGGCGATCCTGAATGTGTTCGTGACGGCGGTCTGTCTCGAGCTTTTCATCAAAGGGTAACGGGGGGTTAGGGCCATGAAAGGTTTGATCCAGGGTCTGGGCGTTACGCTCAAGGCGATGACGACGAAGAAGGTCACCTATGCCTACCCGGACGTTCCGCTCAAGATGCCGGACCGGTTCCGCGGCGTCCAGCATTTCGAGCCGGACAAATGCATCGTCTGCAACCAGTGTGCGCGCATCTGCCCGACAGAGTGCATCACGCTGGTCGGCAAGCCGAATCCGGATCCCGAGAAGAAAGGCAAAGTGATCGATACCTACGACATCAACTTCGAACTGTGCATCCTGTGCGATCTGTGCACCGAAGTGTGTCCGACGGAAGCGATTGTCATGACGAACAATTTCGAACTGGCGGCATACAGCCGTGACGAACTGTTCAAGGATCGCGAGTGGCTGGAAAACAACAACACGAACGTCCGGCAGGACAACAACAACATCGGCGCGCCGCAGAGAGGGGGCGCGAAGTAACCGATGAGCGGGTTCTACATCAACTGGTCCGGCGAACTGGTTGCGTTCTTCGCGTTCGCCGTCATCATGATCGTCGGCGCGGTGTTGATGCTGACGCTGACGAAGGTCGTCCACATGGTGGTGTCGCTGGCGGCCGTCTTCCTCGGGCTCGGCGGCATGTTCGTCGTGCTGGAAGCGGAATTCGTCGCCTTCGTGCAGGTGCTCATCTACGCGGGCGCCATCACGATTCTCATGATCTTCGGCATCATGATGACGCACCACCAGGCCGTGCAGCATGAGCCGGCAAGACCGGTGCACGAGATCGTGTCGGCCGTCGCGTCGATCCTGCTGTTCGGCATGCTGTTCTACGCGATCCGTACCACGGAATTCGAGCCTTCGGCTCCGCCGCTGCAGGCCGGAGTCGACAACGCGATGGAGATCGGCAAGCAGCTCTATACGCAGCACGTCATCCCGTTCGAGCTGGTGTCGGTTCTCCTGACGGTCGCGTTCATCGGCGCGATCGTGATCGCGAAGAAGGAGGCGGAGTAGACGTGCTGTCATCGTACCTGACCATGGCCGCCATTCTGTTCTGCATCGGACTGTACGGCGCGCTGTCGAAACGCAACGCCGTCATCGTGCTCATGTCGGTGGAGCTGATGCTCAACGCGGTGAACCTGAATCTGGTCGCCTTCTCGAAATACGGCGTCTTGCCGTCGCTCACGGGTCAGATTTTCTCGCTGTTCACCATCTCGGTGGCGGCCGCCGAAGTGGCGGTCGGCGTCGCGATTCTGATCGCCCTGTTCCGCGCGCGCGGCGTGGTGAACGTCGATGAATTCAACGAGATGAGGAGGTAGCGGCTATGGCAACCGTGTACTCGCAATACGCCTGGCTCGTTCCGGTGTTCCCGCTCGCGGCTTTCCTCATCCTGACGGCGTTCGGCCGCGGCCTGAAGCAGACCGGCGCCATCGTCGCCGTGCTCGGATCGTTCGGGGCGCTCGCCCTGTCGGCGCTCGTGCTGATCGAGCATCTCGGCGGCGCCGACGAATACAACGACAGTTTCCACTGGATCAAGATCGGCGGCTATGCCCTGACCGCCGGTTTCGACGTGACGAATCTGACGGCGCTCATGCTGGTCGTCGTCTCGCTCGTCGCGTTCCTGGTCAACATTTACTCGATGGGCTACATGAAGGACGATGAGCGCATGACCGTGTTTTTCGGCTACGTGGCGCTGTTCACGTTCTCGATGCTCGGTCTCGTGCTCGCCGACAATCTGCTCACGCTCTACATTTTCTGGGAGCTGGTCGGGGTCTGCTCGTTCCTGCTCATCGGCTTCTGGTACCAGAAACCGGAAGCGAAGGCCGCGGCGAAGAAAGCGTTCATCGTCACGCGGATCGGCGATGTCGGTCTGCTGATCGCGCTACTGCTCCTGTTCTGGTACATGCCGGATCATGACTTGTCGTTCGCCGCGATTGAGAACGTGTTCGGCCAGACCGGCCTGATCACGGAAGGCATCACGACGCTGATCGCGATTCTGATCTTCGTCGGGGCGGTCGGCAAGTCCGGCCAGTTCCCGCTGCACGTCTGGCTTCCGGACGCGATGGAGGGCCCGACGCCGATCAGCGCCCTGATCCACGCCGCGACGATGGTCGCCGCCGGCGTGTTCCTGGTCGCCCGCACGTTCCCGATCTTCGAAGCGTCGCAGGCGGCGCTGGATACGGTCGCCTGGGTCGGCGCCTTCACCGCGATCTTCGCGGCGTCGATCGCCATCGCCCAGAACGACATCAAGCGGATTCTGGCTTACTCCACCGTCAGCCAGCTCGGCTATATGATGATGGCGATCGGGCTCGGTTCGGTGACGGCCGGCATGTTCCATCTGTTCACGCATGCGTTTTTCAAGGCGCTCCTGTTCCTCGGGGCGGGCAGCGTCATTCATGCAGTTCATACGCAGGATATTCACGAGATGGGCGGCCTCGGCAAGACGATGAAGACGACCGCCTGGACGTTTGCGATCGGCGCGCTGGCGCTCGCCGGCATCCCGCCGCTCTCCGGCTTCTGGTCGAAGGACGCCATTCTGGCGGAAGCGCTCCACGCGAATCCGGCGCTGTTCGTCGTCGGCATCGCGGCCGCGTTTCTGACGGCGCTCTACATGTCCCGCCTGTTCTTCCTCGTCTTCGCGGGCAATCCGAAGGCGGGCGGCGAAGCGCATGAATCGCCGGCTACCATGACGGTGCCGCTGATCGTGCTGGCGGTGCTGGCGGTCATCGCGGGCTTCGTCGAAATGCCGTTCAGCGGCACGGGCTGGTTCGGCGAATGGCTGACCGGGCATGCGGCGGAGCATGAAGGTGCGGCGCTCGTCATGCTCGTCTCCACGACGATCGGCCTTCTGGGCATCTATCTCGGCTGGCTGATCTATGTGAAGGGGGCCATTTCGCGCGATGTCGTCACATCCCGCGCGCCCTGGCTGACCCGTCTGCTCGAGCGGAAATACTACATCGACGAAATTTATCATGCGGTCTTCACGGTCTCGCTGCGCGCGATCGGACGGGCGTGCGACGCCTTCGACCGCCATGTCGTCGGCGGCGCCGTCCGGCTGGCGGGAGGCGCAGCCTTCTGGACAGGCCGCGCGGCAACCCGGATGCAAAGCGGCCAACTGCAGTCCTACGGCTTGTACGTCGTCATCGGGCTGGTCATTCTCGTTGCAGCGATTGCCGGAAGGAGGTTTTGGTAATGGAAAGCTCTTTCCCCTGGCTGACGCTGCTGACATTCTCGCCGATCATCGGGCTGCTGGTGCTGCTCTTCATACCCGGTACGAACAGCCGCGCGCTCCGCACGGCTGCGATCGTGACGACGCTCGTCCCGCTCGGCCTGTCACTCTGGCTGTTCGCGTCCTATGACGCGGCGAATCCGAACGCCTTCCGGGAGCAGGTCGACTGGATCACGATCGCGCTCAACCATGAAGCGGTCAACATCGGCTCCAGCGCCTACGTCTTCCAGTACCATCTGGCGGTCGACGGCCTGTCGCTGCCGCTCGTGGCGCTCGCGGCGCTCGTCGCGGTAATGGCCGCGCTGGCGTCGGTCCATATCAAGAAGCGCTGGAAAGCGTTCTATGTCTGGTTCCTGCTGCTCGAGACGGGGATGCTCGGCGTCTTCCTGGCGCGCGACCTGATCCTGTTCTTCCTGTTCTTCGAGCTGACGCTGATCGCGCTGTTCTTCCTGATCGGCATCTGGGGCTCCCTGAACCGGGAAAAAGCGGCGAACACGTTCCTCATCTACAACGGGCTCGGTTCGGCGCTCATGCTGATCGCGTTCGTGCTGCTCATTTCCACCGCGGGCGCGTCGCTGAATGCGACGGAGCAGGGAGGCGATCTGGTTTACAGCGGCGATTACGCGACGATTGCGGCGAATCTGGCATCCGGTGAATCGCTCACGAACCTGCCCGGCGGGTATGACAATCCGTTCGCGCTGAGCGATCGTCTGCGGTGGACGATCTTCATCCTGCTGCTTGCGGCCTTCGGCATCAAGCTGCCGGTGCTGCCGCTGCATACGTGGATGCTCCGCGTCCACGCGGAAGCGCCGCCTTCCGTCGTCATGATTCACTCCGGCGTCCTGCTCAAGATGGGCGGATACGGTCTGATCCGATTCGGCATCGGGCTGTTCCCCGAGCTGGCGGAAGATGCGTCGTTCGTGCTGGCGCTGCTCGGCGCCGTGAGCGTGCTGTACGGCGCCGTGCTGGCGTTCGTCCAGCGGGAGTTCCGGCTGGTGCTGGCCTATTCGTCGGTCAGCCACATGGGCATCGTGCTGCTCGGCATCGCGTCGCTGAACGAGATCGGACTGCAGGGCGCGGTGTTCCAGCTCGTGTCGCACGGCCTCATCTCGGCGCTCCTGTTCCTGATCGTGGGCAGCCTGTACGAACGGACCGGCACGACGGAACTGGAAGAGCTCGGCGGCCTCGCCCGCCCGATGCCGTTCATGAGCGGCGTGCTGCTGGCCGCGGGGATGGCGTCGCTCGGACTGCCGGGGCTGTCCGGCTTCATCGGCGAGTTCCTTGCCTTCCTCGGCTTGTTCGAGACGATGAAGTGGGTGACCGCAATCGCCGCGATCGGCGTCATTCTGGCGGCTGTGTACATCCTGCGCAGCGTGCTGAAGATTACGTTCGGCCCGCAGCAGGAGCGCTACGCGGTGCTGAAGGACGCGCGGCTCATCGAAGCCGTGCCGATGATCGCGCTGCTTTCCTTCATCGTGCTGCTCGGCGTCTATCCATCGGTGCTGACGGATACGATGCAGGGAAGTTTCGACAACATCATTGCGCATTTGAACACGAGGATGGGGGGGTAGTCGCATGGTGACAACGGCAACGCAAGCTTTGACCGGGCCGGATGTGGCTTACCTCGTCCCCGAGATCATTCTCGTCGGCGCGGCGATTCTGCTTACGCTCCTTGATCTGCTGCTGCCGAATACGGTCCGCCGCGGGTTTCTGAGCTGGCTGACGCTGGCTGCAATGGCCGGTTCCGCCGCCGTCGTGGTCGGGCAGCTGCTGTCGTTCGATCCGTTCGGCGAGAACGCGGAAATCATTTCGCTGCTCAGGGACAGCTACCGGATCGACGGTTTCGCGCTCACGATGAAGCTGATCATCCTGGCCGCGTCCATGCTCATCCTGCTGATGGGCATCCGGACGATCGAGCGGGATGATGCCATTCCGGACAAAGGCGAAACGTTCACGATGATGCTGCCTGCCGTCGCCGGTGCGCTCATCCTCTGCTCGACGGCGGATCTGATCACGATGTTCGTCGGGCTCGAACTGCTCGGCATTTCGACGTATGTGCTGATCGGGTTCCGCAAAAAATCGAAGCTCGCGGCTGAAGCGGCATTCAAGTATGTCGTCATCGGCGCCGTCTCGTCGGCGTTCATCCTGTTCGGCATGTCGTACCTGTACGGGGTGACGGGGTTGACCAACCTCGGCTGGATTGCCCGGATGTTGGAGCAGGCGGTCACCGATTTCAAAGCGCTTGTCTACGTCGGCCTGTTCTTCCTGGTCGCGGGCTTCGCGGTGAAGATCGCGGTCGCTCCGTTCCACGCCTGGGCGCCGGACGTCTACCAGGGAGCGGCGACACCCGTCACGGCGTTTCTGGCCGTCGTCTCGAAAGCCGCGGCGTTCATTGCGCTGGTGCGGGTGATCTTCAACACGGCGATCATCCAGACGCCGTTCATCCTCGGGCCGGCCGTCAGCCCGGTCGGCGAAGACGTGCTGCTCGCGTTGAAAGTGCTGGCGGCCGCGGCGATGATCGTCGGCACGACGGCGGCGCTGCGCCAGAAGAACGTGAAGCGGCTGCTCGCCCTGTCCGGCGTCGCCAACGCGGGCTATCTGCTCGTGCCGCTGGCGATCGGGCTCGGCACGACGTCGACCAACAACCTGGGCGATTTCTCGTTCTACCTGGTCGCCTACCTGTTCATGACGATCGGCGCCTTCGCGGTCATGGCGGTCGTCAGCCAGGCGGCCGGGCATGACGAGCTGAAGGGCTACGCCGGCCTGTACTACCGCGCGCCATGGACGGCGGCGGGGATGATCGTGCTGCTCATCTCGCTGGCCGGGCTGCCGGTGACGGGCGGCTTCTTCGGCAAGCTGTTCATTCTGCTGAGCGCGGCGCAGATGAAAGATTACTGGCTGGCTGCGATCATGATCGTGACCAGCGTCATCTCGTATTACTTCTACTTCAGCATCATTCGCCAGATGTTCATGCGGACCGCCGAGACGGAGGCGAAGCTGAGCGTCCCCGTGCCGACGGGCATCGCGCTTTGGATCTGCGTCGCGGCTACGCTGGCGCTCGGCTTCATGCCGAACGCGTTCATGGAGATGCTGGAGCAGGCCGTAACGCTGTCCCGCGACGTCTGGGTGGCAATGCCGCGGTAAACGCTCGCGGACGGTGTCGGCAGGCGAAGAGAGCGTTGGTGTGACAGTCAAATCCGGCTGCGTCTTGTCCGGAATGGACGGGACGCGGCCGGATTGTTTTTTCGGGGTGTATTGGATGCTTTCCGGCAAGTGAGAGTTTTTTAAACGCAATGAAATCTTTTATCGATTATAATAGATAGCATCGGAATGGAAACGGACGGATAAGGACAGATCGCAATGCGAATCATGAAAGGGAACGGCCGGAGGACCGACAACCATAAGGAAGCGGCGGCGCGCGCCGACCGGCGTCAGCGGCGGCGAAGAATCGCCGTGCCTGCGGCGCTGTTGGCGTGCGTGCTGGCTGCGGGATCGCTGCTTGCGGAAACGGGCGGTCCGCTTGCAACGGCCGGAGCAAGCGCCCCATCGAACATGAAGTCTTCGGCGGATGCGGCAGATGACTTTACAACCGGGAGCTGGCTCCTGAAATGGCGGGAAGGCGCAGAGGCGGATCCCGCCCGGCTGCCGGGCACCGTCGTGCTCTCGCGGCAGCCGGAGACGGGCGTGGAAGTCGTCGTGCCGGCAGACGGCGAAGACCGGCAGCGCTGGCTCGATACGCTGACCGCGCACCCGGATGTGGAATATGTGCATCCGGTCGGCAAGGTCAAGCTGCTCGCCTTCAGCGCGGATAACGGCGGAGAACAGGCAGACATGACGTCCACGGCGTCCACGCCGGCTGTTGCGGCAACAGAGGCGGAAGCGGCGCTGCAATCCTCAGCAAACACCCAGTCTCCTGCGGCGCCGGCAGCCGCGGATCTTCCGGGCAAGCCTGACGATCCGCATCTGGACAGGCAGTCTTATCTGAAACTGATCGGAGCGGACCGCGCCTGGGCGCTGGCGCCGGGCATGGCGACCGATCTGACGATCGCGGTGGTGGACACCGGCGTCGATCTCGATCATCCGGATCTGAAAGACAATCTCGTGCAGGGCATCAATCTGATTGCGCCCGGCAAGCCTCCCGAGGACGACAACGGGCACGGCACCCGGGTCGCCGGTGTGCTGGCGGCCATAGGCAACAACGGCATCGGGACGGCCGGCGTGCTGTGGAAGGCGAAGATCATGCCGGTCAAGGCGCTGGACGAAACCGGATTCGGCGATGAGAAGATGCTCGGCGAAGCGATTGTGAAAGCGGTGGATGCCGGCGCGAAGATCGTCGTCCTGTCGGTCGGGCTTTACCGGTATTCCCCCTACATGCAGGACATCGCCTTGTATGCCGAGAAAAACGACGTTCTGCTCGTCGCGGCCAGCGGCAATGACGGGCTCCAGCACGGCCGCAAGGCTGTTGTCAAATATCCGGCGGCCTACCCGACCGTGATGGCCGTCTCCGGCGCGGCGGCGGACGGCAGCCCGGAACGCCGGGCCAATGCCGGTCCCGAGAACGATATCGCGGCAGCCTGGGAAGTGTACACGACGGCGCTCGGCGGAGGATACCGCAAGGAAGAAGGCACGTCGATGGCTGCGCCGCAGGTTGCGGCTGCCGCGGCGCTCGTCTGGACGAAGGAGCCGCATCTGAAAGCCTGGCAGGTGCGGGAGCGGCTGATGCAGACGGCGCAGGATATCGGGGCACCCGGCCGCGACGATCAGACCGGAGCTGGGCTGCTTCGGGTCGATCTTGCGCTGAAGGCGGCGGCGAACCCGGACCCGCGGGAGCCGAACAACACACGGCAGGAAGCCGCTGCGCTGCCGGTCGTCAATCAGATCGCGGGGGCTTTGAGCGGCGGATCCGACATCGATTGGTTCCGGATCGATGCGCCGCATGACGGGTGGATGACGTTTGCTTTTGAAGGCCATCCCGGGGAGAAAAAGGCGTATCCCGCCGTATCCGCCGTGCTGCACCGGAAAGACGGAACGACGGCTTCCGCGGAGTGGCGCATGAACGCCGGAAAGGTGGAATGGCCGGTAAAGCGCGGCGTCCAATGGCTGGAATTGAAGTTCAAGAACGGCGAAGAGACCGCGGTCGTGCCCTACACGCTGACGACCGGATTCCGGATGGCCGCGGACGAATATGAGCCGAATGACACGCAGGCAACAGCCCGCCAGTTGGCGAACCTGACGGACGGGCAGCTGAAAGTGACCGGAACGTTCCACCAACAGGGCGATCAGGATTGGTACGCCGTGACGATCGGCCAGACAGGCGATTTGAAGCTTTCGCTTGCGGTCGATACGATGCGCATCGATCCGGCCTTTCTCATCAAGCCTGAGCATGGCACGGAACAGCGCGTGGACGACTACGGCGAAGGGGCGACGGAGCGGGCGAATATTCCGGTGACCCCTGGCCGATATCTGATCCGGGTGCGCGACGCTTCGTCGGCTTCCGCGCATCCCTCCGTCGGCACTTACACGCTGACGCTGGAACTTGAGCGGAGGCACGAAGATCCGAACGAGCCGAACGACCGGATCTATGCGGCGACGCCGCTGGCGCCGGACACGGAGTACCGGGGTGTCTTCGCCGTCCAGGGCGATGAAGACTGGTTCAGGCTGAAGCTGGACAGCCGATCGATCGTGACGGTCACGCTGGACGGGGTGCCGGCGGACCGCCGCGTGCGGATGGAAGTGTACGACAAGCGCCAGCAATTGCTGGAAACCGTTGAAACGGCGCCTGAGACGGCAAGCATTCGCATCGAGCGTGAATATGATGAGGGTAGCCATTACATCAGGCTCACATCCGACCGTCCGTTCGACCGGAGCTTGTACCGGCTGCGGGTCAATGTGGAGCCGCTCGTGGGCGGTTTCCGGGATATCGCCGGCCATTGGGCGGAAGACTCGATCATCAGGCTGAACGCGCTCGGCCTCGTGTCGGGGACGGGCGACCGCCGGTTCGAGCCGGATCGAGGCATTTCCCGCGCGGAAGCGGCCGCGCTGGTCGTGCGGGCGCTGGGCGGATCGGGAACGCCGGCCGCCACGATCGCTTACCGCGATCTGGACGAGAGCCACTGGGCCTATAAAGCGATCCAGCAGGCGACGGCGGCCGGCATCGTAAACGGTTTGCCGGGCGGCAGGTTCGGCCCATCAAATCCGGTATCCCGGGCCGAAGCCGCCGTCATGATCGGCCGCGCGCTCGGACTGGCGCCGCTGAACAGGGCATCGGCGCCGTTCAACGATCTGAGCCCGAACCACTGGGCGGCATCGATGATCAACCGGCTCAAGGAAGAAGGGCTGCTGAGCGGCTACCCCGGCGGATTCGTCAGACCGGATGAACGGATCAGCCGGGCGGAATTCAGCGTCTTTCTGCTGCGCGCGGTGGAGAAGAGGAGATTGAACTGAGATGGAGGATGTCTATTTTTCAATGGGCATAAGAGGGCTGCTGTCCGCGGCCGTCATGCTGCTCAGCGTCTATCTCGCCTGGGTCGTGCTTCAGGAACTCAAGCTCGACGTGTTCCTGAAGCAGCCCAAGGGCAGGCGCGCCGTCATGCTGCGTCTGATGTTGGCGGTCGCGATCGGCTATCTGTTCTCCCGGTTCATCCTGGATTACTGGGAATGGTCGACGTCGCTGCGCCTGCTTGTCGAATAAGGAGAACGGATTCCGTCAACAATGGTATTGATTCTACGGTCCGAATTCGGCATTCGGCTGCGAAGGATGTAGAATGTCGGGAATTTTCGCCAATTCCTGTATAGATTCGAAATTTTGTGTTTGTCGATCTGTGTAAGGAAATGCTAAGATATTCACGGAATGTTGGACGGATGAAAAAAGTACTAGTTCGGATCGTGATTGGTAGGATCATGTGCGCGGAGGGACCCATATGAGCAAAATCATCGTCCGCGGCGGTCGGCGGCTCTCCGGAACGGTTCGCATCAGCGGCGCCAAAAATGCGGTGCTGCCCATTCTGGCCGCGTCGCTGCTCGCCGAAAAGGGCGTCAGTGTCATTCGAGACGTCCCCCTGCTTGATGATGTCTTGACCATCCGGCAGGTGTTGTCTTCGCTCGGCGCCGGCCTCCGCCAGGACGGCGACACCGTCTTCGTTGATGCTTCATCACTGCAAAGCTTCGAACCACCATATGAACTGGTCCGTAAAATGCGGGCTTCCTTCCTCGTGATGGGACCTCTGCTGACGCGATTCGGACAGGCGCGCATCTCGCTGCCTGGCGGATGCGCCATCGGCACGCGCCCGATTGACCAGCACCTGAAAGGCTTCGAAGCGATGGGCGCTGACATCGCCCTGGGGCAAGGTTACATAGAAGCGCGCACGCACGGACGGCTGAAAGGCGCGAAGATCTACCTCGATGTGCCGAGCGTCGGCGCCACGCAGAACATCATGATGGCCGCCTCTCTTGCGGAAGGGACGACCATCATCGAGAATGCGGCGAGGGAACCGGAAATCGTCGATCTGGCGAATTTCATGAACAGCATGGGCGCCGTCGTGCGAGGCGCGGGTACGAGCATGATCCGCATCGAAGGGGTCGACATGCTGCACGGTGCGGAACATACGGTAATCCCCGATCGGGTGGAAGCCGGCACTTATATGGTTGCCGCCGCCATAACCGGCGGAGATGTAATGATTGAAGGCGCAATTGCCGACCATTTGACCCCGGTGATTTCGAAGCTGGAAGAAATGGGCGTCGATTTCGGGGAATGCGAGAACGGCATCCGCGTGACGGTAAGCCGTCCGCTGCGCGCCGTCGATGTGAAGACCCTCCCGCACCCGGGATTTCCCACCGATATGCAGTCGCAGATCATGGCGCTGCTCATGGTGGCGGAAGGCACGAGCGTCGTGACGGAGACGGTGTTCGAGAACCGGTTCATGCATGTGGAGGAATTCCGCAAGCTTCAGGGACAGATCCGTGTGGAAGGGCGGTCCGCGATCGTAACGGGCGGTGCGAAACTCGTCGGCGCCAAGGTGTGCGCCACCGATCTGCGCGCCGGAGCCGCGCTGATCTGTGCCGCGCTGCGCGCCGAAGGCGAGACCGAGATCACGGGCGTTCATCATATTGACCGCGGATACTTGGGGATTACGGAGAAGCTGGCGGCGCTCGGCGCGGACATTCGCCGGATTGAGGCGGAAGCCGCGCTTGCCCGGGCGGCGGAAGAAGCGCAGGCCCTCCGCCTCGAGGAAGCGGAAGGGGAAGTGCCGGCCGAGGCGGTCTTCGCCCGCGAGGAGCGCGCCCGCATTCAGGTCAGGCCTTCCTGGGCGTGAAGCAAGCAGAACGATCATCAGAACGCGTTGTGAAAGACGCGTTCTTTTTTAAAAGATAAGACTTTATAAGTTTCACGCTTATAACCGGCTTATCTTTCACCGCAAAACGGACGCGCCCGCCCGGGAGGACGGCGCCAGCCGTTTTTGCTTGAAAGATAAGACTTTATAAGTTTCACGCTTATAACCGGCTTATCTTTCACCGCAAAACGGACGCGCCCGCCCGGGAGGACGGCGCCAGCCGTTTTTGCTTGTTTCCGGAACGATTCATTTCTTCCATTCGGGATACAAATGCGCTTTCATCGAAATAGAAGCGGCCGGAAATCCGCAAGCTGCCGGCATTTTCGCTTGACCGAGGTTTTGTGGTTCTGCCCTACCAAACGGCTTCATAGGATGTACCAAGGCCGGCGGATGAGAGATTCAAGCAGACGTACCAGCGTCGATTGGAGGGCAGACACAATGAGACGGAGAACGGCATGGAGGCGCATCCTGCAGGGCGGTGTTGGAACTTCGGGCTGGATGGCGGCGTTTCTGCTCGGCATGGCGGCGGCCATGTTCCTGAAGTTGATGTCCGCGGGCGGCGGGGTGTCGGAATCCGGCGCTTCGCATACAAAATCCGACGGGATTCCGGAGGTCATGGCGGCGGAAGCTTCGGAAGCCGGCAGCAGCGAATTGGCAGGAAGACCGCGGATGCCGGAATCCGGAAGCGGCAATCTGAAACATGAGGATGGAGTACAGACCGATGGAGCGGTCGGACAGGCCGGCGATTCCGCAGATGGTGAAGGCGGCGCCGCCGGGAAGGACGAAGCGCCGGACGAGCCGTTGGTGCGCGTCTACCTGGCGGAAGAGGGGCGTGTAGAAACGGTGCCGCTGGAGACGTATGTTCTCGGCGTCGTAGCGGGAGAGATGCCGGCAGATTTCGAGCTTGAAGCGCTGAAAGCGCAGGCGATTGCGGCCAGAACCTATATCATCCGCAAACTGTTCACCGCAGCGCAAGATACCGGCGATGTAAAGCGGGAATATGATGTGACGGACGGCGAGGCCGACCAGGTGTATGTGCCGCTGAAGAAAATCCGGGAAATGCGGCTTGAACGGGAGGAAGAGCTGGCGCGGATCGGACGAGCGGTCGCCGAGACGCAGGGGCTCGTGCTGACCTACGAGGGCGAGCCGATTCAGGCGGCCTATTTCTCGACAAGCGGCGGTTATACGGAGAATGCCGAAGATTACTGGTCCGTGGAGGTTCCGTATCTGAGAAGCGTGCCCAGCCCCTGGGACGCGCAGCTGTCGCCGCGTTTCGAACAGAAGGTCGAAATGGAGCTGGACGAATTCTATGACCGCCTGGGCATCCGCAAGCGGGACCGAAAGGGCGGCATCGAGGTGCTGAGCCGGACGGCGGGCCGAAGTGTGAAAGAGATCCGGATCGGGAAGAAGGTGCTCACCGGACGGGAGGTGCGGGAGGCGCTGGATCTGCCGTCCGCCAACTTCAGCTGGCGGATCGAAGACGGACGGATCACGCTGGTGTGCTACGGCTATGGACACGGCGTAGGCATGAGCCAATGGGGGGCGCAGGCGCTGGCCAGGGCGGGCAATGACGCGGAGCAGATTCTGGCCTACTATTACCGGGGAACAAGGCTTGTCCGATCTGCGAGTCTTGCGGCATCGTTCGAAAGTTTCAAAACTTGAAAATTATCATTTCAGCGACGTATAAAAGATTCCTCACTGGCAACAATGGCTGGTGAGGTGATCAAAAAATGAATGAACAAGACAAGCAGAAACCGCTTGAGGAAGCTTCCGGGCTGTCCCGAAGCGGAGCCGCCAAATCGTCCGGTTGGAAGAGATTGCTGTCGAAGAAATGGGTTTCTCCGGCATTGTTCATGGCCGCGGCGGCAATCATCGTAACGATCATGTGGCTCTATCAGGGGACCGACAAGTCGGAAGTCAAGCCTGCAGATGACGAGTCCGCTGAAGTGAGCGACGTGACGAATACCGATGAAGCCGTGGCCGATGAGCGTACGCTGGAGGTCATTGCGGACGGCGAAACGCTGCAATGGCCGGTCGTCGACCGCTCGGAGCTGGAGATCGTTCTCCCGCACTATGACGCGGATGCGCCGAGTGAAGAACGGCAGCAGGCGCTTCTGGTGTCCGGCACGACGTTCATGCCGCACATGGGCATCGATCTGGCGCGGCCTGACAATGCGGCCTTCGATGTCGCTGCCGCGATGAGCGGCAAGGTGACGGTAGCCGAGCGGCATCCGACGAACGGTTATATTGTCGAAATCGCGCATCCGGACGGGCTTGTCACCGTGTACCAGAGCCTGAGCGAAATCAACGTCAAGGTCGGCGACGAAGTGAAGCAAGGCACGCTGATCGCGAAGGCGGGACGCAGCGAGCTGGAGAAAGAACTCGGTGTACATCTTCACTTCGAAGTCCGCGAGAACGGCACGCCGGTCAATCCGCTGGCACTGCTTGACGAAGAAGAATGATGCGAACAGACCATGCAGGCCATTGGTCGCACAGGCGGGCCGGACGGACCGGCGGCGCAGAAGTGCACGAAGGCTAAACCGGGAAAGCAGGGGAACCCCTGCTTTCCTTTTTTTGCAAACGGCTTTTCCATCCCGTCGCTCCGGACGCGCCCGTACGGTGCAGGATGGTGTTCCCGGGGCGGCGTTTATTTCCCGGAAAATAATTTGTACCGTCAGGCTTGTCACGCTTGACCACGGCGAATATAAACCTCCCCGACTCATATAATGTACCAAACTATTCCGAGTTGGGAGGCGGGAACGTGCACGATTACATCAAAGAACGGACGATCAAAATCGGCAGATGCATCGTCGAGACGAGAAATACCGTTCGAACGATCGCGAAGGAGTTCGGCGTTTCGAAAAGCACGGTACACAAGGATCTGACCGAGCGGCTGCCGGAGATCAATCCCGACCTTGCGGACCAGGTGAAGCACATTCTCGAGTACCACAAATCGATTCGGCATCTGCGGGGCGGCGAAGCGACGAAGATCAAATACAAGAAATCGGCAGGGAAGAAACGCGAAGCGATAACGGCCGGAAAAAACGGTTAATTCTTCTACAAAAATAGAGGATTTCGGACAACAATAGCGAATTGATATCGATTATGGGCCGATTTGGAATCGAGTGACATTTCATGACATACCGTGTGCCTTTGTCCCGGCGGGACGGTACGGCGCGCGGTATTCGTCGAGTCCGGACAGGCCTTTTTTCAGGCGGCTTGCAAATGGACAAGCCTTGGGTGCCGGTTGAAACGCCCTGATAATTTTCGGGTTGGGGGACATGCAGAAATGTTGGGCAAAGATATCGGAATCGATCTCGGAACAGCCAATGTATCCATTCATGTCAAAGGCAGGGGCGTCGTGCTGGACGAACCTTCCGTCGTCGCCATTGAAAGCGAGTCGAAGCGGGTGCTGGCCGTCGGCGAAGAAGCGAGACGGATGGTCGGCCGGACGCCGGGCAACATCGTGGCGATCCGTCCGCTGAAGGACGGCGTGATCGCCGACTTTGAGATTACGGAACTAATGCTGAAGTCATTCATCAACCGGGTCGGGGGTCGGAAATGGTACAGCCGTCCGCGCATCCTGATCTGCGCGCCGACGAACATCACGTCGGTCGAACAGAAAGCGATCCGGGAAGCGGCTGAACGAAGCGGGGCCAAGGAAGTGTTTCTCGAGGAGGAGCCGAAGGCGGCGGCGATCGGAGCCGGCATGGACATTTTCCAGCCAAGCGGCAACATGGTCGTCGACATCGGCGGCGGCACGACGGATGTCGCGGTGCTGTCCATGGGCGACATCGTCACGGCCTCGTCCATCAAAGTGGCGGGCGACAAATTCGACTCCGAGATCATGAAATATATCAAAAACAAATACAAGCTGCTGATCGGCGAGCGGACAAGCGAGGACATCAAAATCCGCATCGGCTCGGTCCATCCGGACGGGCGAAAGGAATCGATGGACATCCGCGGACGCGACATGGTGACCGGGCTGCCCCAGACGGTGACGATCCGCTCGGAGGAAGTGCGGGAAGCGCTCTGGGATTCGGTCATGTCGATCGTCCAGGCCGCCAAGGCGGTGCTGGAACGGACGCCGCCGGAGTTGTCGGCGGATATCATCGACCGCGGCGTCATTCTGACGGGGGGCGGCGCGCTGCTTGACGGATTGGACGCGCTGCTGGCCGACGAGCTGAAAGTGCCGGTGCTGATTGCGGAAGATCCGATGCACTGCGTCGTGAAAGGCACGGGCATCATGCTGGAGAACCTGGACAAGGTCAGCTCGAAGAAGCTCTGAGACATCCGATTCACAATTCGGGACCGGAATGCCGATAAAATAGCCGTAAGTGTTTTTGCGGCATGGCCGGAAGCCGGCCTGGACGAGTGAAGGGAGGAAGATCATGCTTCGCGGTTTGTATACGGCCGCGGCAGGGATGGTTACCCAGCAGCGGCGGCATGATACGGTTACGAACAATATTTCGAATCTGAATACGCCGGGGTACAAGCAGGTCACATCGGTAGGCCGATCGTTCCCGGAAATGCTGCTGTATCTGACCGGCATCGAAGGGGACAAGCCTGCAAGAATCGGCGCTGTGAACACCGGCGTGTTCGCGGAAGAGAGCTTGTCGGTCCATATCCAGGGCGACGCGTACGCGACCGGCAGAATGTCGGATTTCGCCATTCAGGCTAATCTGCAGGTCCCGGGACTTCGGTTCGACCGTTCCGGGAAGGCGATTGACGCTGACGGCAACGTCGTGTTCCAGCCGCAGGCGTTCTTCACGGTGCAGGATCGGGACGGCGGCATCCGCTATACGCGGAACGGATCGTTCCTGGTGAATGACGAAGGATTCCTTGTCACGAACGACGGTTCATTCGTCCTCGGAACGGACAACAATCCGATTCAGTTCCCGCCGGGTTTGAGCCTCGACCGGCTGTCGCTGACCGGCGACCTGCGGTTCGTTGATGCGGACGGCGCGGATGCCGGCGTCCAGCTGCTGATCACGGTCATCGAGAATCCGAACCGCCTCGTTCAGGAAGGGTACGGCAAGTTCCGGCTGAACGACGAGGATGCGGATCTGGCGCGGGCGGCTGAAGCCGGTGACCTCATCGAGGTGCGGCAAGGCTATCTGGAGCGTTCCAATGTGGACGCGGCGCAGGCGATGGTCGACCTGATGAGCGCGCTTCGCGCGTACGAATCGAACCAGAAGGTCATCCAGTTCTATGACCAAAGCCTGGGCAAGGCGGTCAACGAGGTCGGCAAGGTCTAGCTTTCGCGTCGAATTTCGGTTATGATGCAGGATGAAAGCGGGAAAGGGGCGGTTCGATGAACAGCTCGATGATTAACGCGATGACGTCGATGAACGCGATGCAGCGCAAGCTCGATCTGATCGCCGACAACATCGCGAACCTGAATACCGCGGGCTACAAGCGCAAGAGCGCCTCATTCGAGGATCTGCTTACGACCGCGAAGCAGCAGGATGAACGGTTCGCGCAAGCGGGCCGGCTGACGCCGCTCGGCTTCACGATCGGCTGGGGCGCGCGGATGACGCAAGTGCAGCAGGATTTGTCGCAAGGGTCGATTCAAATCACCGACAATCCGTATGATCTCGCGATTCACGGCAATGCGTTGTTCGAAGTGATTACGGACGATGCGGGAACGCGGGCTTATACGCGCAGCGGCGCCTTCCGGGCGACGCTGAACGCAGCGGGCGACATTGTCGTGACAACCGCGGACGGCTATCCGGTCGTCGTCCGGGATGAGGGCGGCGCGGAAGGTCCGCTTCTCCTGCCTGCCGGATACGAGCTGCAAGTTGACGCGCAGGGCAGGGTAAGCGCCGTCTCCGTTGACGGAAGCGATCGTCTGGCGCTCGGGCAGCTGAAACTGGTCGAACCGGTGAGACCGGATGCGCTGCTGGCTGCGGCGGACAATCTGTACACGATTGCAGACGGCGTTGATGCCGCGGATGTGTTCCGCGACGTGCTGCCGGGCGAAGAGGACGATGTCCGGATTACGCAGGGCGCCCTCGAGCAATCCAATGTCCAACTGGAGACGGAAATGTCGGAGCTGCTGATGGTGCAGCGAGCCTATCAACTCAGCGCACGCGCGCTGTCATCCGCCGACACGATGATGAGTCTGGCCAACGGACTGCGCGCTTGAGCGAAACGGGATGAGACATGATTAACGGACAAGACCGGCCGAAGGCGCCGGCAAGGGAGACGGAACCGGTTCGCACCGAAACGGCGGCCCGTCCGGTGCGGCCGGCCGGCGAGTCGGGGACGGGCGCGAAGCGGCCGTCCGAAGGCGGTTCGGGCAAACCCGGCAAGCCAAGGCGCCATCCGGCTGTAAGAGCGCTGCTGCGGACGCTGCGCGCGGCCATCGTGCCGCTGCTCCTCATCGCGGCGCTGATTGCAGGTTTGTATATCGGTTATACGAAACTCGGCGGCGGATCGCCGGATGACGTCTGGAATTGGGAGACGTGGAAGCACATGTACGATCTGATTTTCGCCGAGTCCTGAAATGGAATCGGAAACGCGGCTCAGCCGTGAAAACGGGCGCCCCGCTCCGTCATTGCGACGGGCGGGGTGCCCTTCTTGTGCCTGAAATCCGGATTTATTTCACCTTGACCCGGATGGATACGGTCTTGCCGCCGTACGATGCCTTGATCGTCGCCGTGCCCTGTGCCAGCGCTTTGATCTGTCCGCCCGACACGACGGCAACGCGTTCGTTCGAGGACGTCCATGCGGCCAGCGACGTGACGTCAGCCTCTTCCGTCTTGTCAAATACGGCAGTCAGCCGCACCTGTTCGGCTGCGCCGGGCGCCAGCTCCAGCGACTTCACCGACGCGGTCAGCTTGGTCAGCTTCGGCACGACCGATACCTGCACGATGAGCGGAATGCCCTGGTATTCGGTAACCACGGACGCTTGTCCGGCGGCGGCGGCCTTCACTTTGCTTCCGCTTACGGAGACGACGGACGGATTGCTCGACGTCCAGACGACTTTGTTGCTCAGCGTGACCGATTTGCCGTTCTTGTAGTAACCCGTTACTTTGATCGACTTCGACTTGCCCGGGTTCAGCTCGATCGATGCCGGGCTTGCTTCAAGCCGGACGATCTCCTGCTCGACGGTGACGCGGAACGTGAGCTTCTTGCCGAGGTAGGTCGCGGTCAGCGTGTAGCGGCCTGTCAGCAATCCTTTGAGCTCATTGCCGGCCACCAGAATGTTCGGCGACGACGTGGTCCATTCCAGCTTCGACTCAATGTCCTCGACCGTGTTGCCGTTCTTCAGGATAAGCCTTACGTCCGGCAGCGGAATCGACTTGCCGGCGACCACCGTCAATTCTTCGGTGTCGGACAGCAGCGCCAGCGGCTCTTCTTGCACGGTGATCTTCACCTGCGCCGTGCGCGTGCCGACGCGCGCCGTCAGCACCGTCTCGCCGAGGCCGCGGGCGAACCACTTGCCGTCTTCGACGGTGACGACATCGGTGTTCGCCGAGGTCCATTCGGCCAGGCCGGACACATCGATCGACGCGCCGGCAAGCGACTCGCCGGTGACCTTGGGCAGCGTGCCTTCGCCGTCTTCGAATGCGTCGATCGATTCCTTGTCGATCTCAATCGACCGGATGTACGGGTAGACGGTCACTTCAATGCCGACCGTGCGGCCTTTGTACGATGCCGTGATCCGGGCTTTGCCTTCTTCCTTGGCCGTCACGACGCCGTCCGCAACGGTCACTGCATAAACATTGGATGATTTCCATTCGGCGAGCGCCGTGACGTCGTCTTCCGGTTCATCCGGATGGTTCGCCGCGAAGGCTTGCAGCGGCACCGGATCGCTCCCCAGAAGCAGGTGCAGCGGCTTGTCTTCCGACAGCCGGAGCGCGGCGTAGGCGGGCCGCACGACGACTGTCACCTGTGCATGCACGCCGAGGTATTCGGCGCGAACCGTCGTCGTGCCGACACCGGCCGGCTTCACAAGGCCGTTCTGCACGGTGGCCACGGACGTGTCGGCGGACAGCCAGTCAGCCTTCTCCGTCACGTCTTCGCTGCCGCCGTTCTTCAGTGCGGCCGTTGCCGTGAGCTGCACGCCCGCATCGCCGTAGCGGAACTCGATCAGCTCATCCGGAGCCAGCGCCAGCGATTCGTAAGGCGAGGTCACATTCAGCTTGACGCTGTCGGTGCGGCCTTTGTACCGGGCCGAAATCGTCACCGAACCCGGAGCGGACAGTTCGACTTTGCCGCCTTCCACCCGGGCGACGGCTTCGTTCGAGGTGCTCCATTCCGCGTCATCGGTCACGTCCGAAGAGGAGCCGTTCTTGTACGCGAGGAGCTTCAGCTCGAGATCGTCGCCGAGCTCGAGTTCGAGCGTCGAGTTGATCGGGCCGCCGCCGGACGATGCGATTTCGACCTTGTCATATTCGTGGGTGACGGTGACGCGCATCGTTTTCGATGCGGAAGCATACTTCACGGTAATGTCGGCGTAGCCGGAAGCTTTCGCCGTCAGCAGCCCCTTGTCCACCTGGACGACGCTGCTGTTGGACGTGCTCCAGACGGCTTCGAACGTCACGTCCTTGTAGGTGCCGCCGGACAATTCCGCGACGGCGGATATCTGCTGCTTCTCATCGACGTACATCGACAGGGTGTTGCCGATGCCGGCGAACTCGATCGCTTTCACCGTTTCGTCTGCTGCAGCCGCCCACGCGGCGGGCAGCGCCAGCAGGATCAGCGCGGTGATTGCGGCGATCAGGCGAATGCCGGTTTTGCCATGCCTTTGTTTCGTTTGCATCAATGTCATCCTCCTTGCGCTCTTGCGGCCGTCAGGCAGTCTACTCTTATATTAACGGCCGGAAGACGCGCATTCTGAAGGATTGGACGGAAAAATGTTCCTGCGTGTCGGAAAGAATGCTGCGGGGGTGCGGCGGTTTTATTTTTGACGGTCAAGCGGTATAATGGTTGGGGAACTTGGAAGGCGGCTCCAAACGCGGAGACAGACAGAGGGGGAGGGGAGACGTTGAATCTGCCGAATATGCTCACGGCTTTGCGGTTTTTGCTGATTCCCGTCTATTTGATCGTATTCGCGAACGGGCATATGATCTCGGCGTTCATCGTTTTCACCGCTGCGGGGCTGACCGATGTTCTGGACGGATACATTGCCCGGTCCAGAGGCCTGGAGACGACGGCGGGCGCGCTGCTTGATCCGCTTGCCGACAAGCTGATGCTGATCGCCGTCATCGTGTCGCTGCTTATGGCGGGCATTATTCCGTGGGCGGCGGCGGTGCTGCTGTTCATCCGTGACATCGGGATGATCGCGGGGTCGGCGTTTTTCCATTTCCGGGGCAAAAAAACGGTCAAGGCAAACTGGATGGGCAAGCTGACGACGGTGCTGTTCTATGTGGCGCTGATGTTCATTTTCCTGGAACTGCCGTATGGCGTTACGCTGCTCTGGTGCGTCATCGCGTTCTCGTTCGTCACATCGGTCATGTATATCGTGAAGTTCAGGGCGCTCAACAGCCGTCAGACGGGCTGACGGACCGGCGGCCAGGCCGAAAAGGAGCTTGCCCCGCGGGATGCTTCGATCCCTGCTGGACAAGCTCCCTTATCTGAACCTCCGCGATCTGCAGGTTCGCGAAGGGTATTATTATTCTTGATGGTTCCGCGAAATTTTATGCAGCCGATCCTGAGGGAGGATGATGATGTCGTGATGGATGTCAGACAGATTCAGGCGATCATACCGCATCGCCCGCCGTTTCTGCTGATCGACCGGATTCTGGAAGTGGAACCGGGCGTGCGGGCCGTCGGGCTGAAAAACGTAACGATGAACGAACCTTTTTTTGCGGGGCATTTTCCGGACTTTCCGGTCATGCCCGGCGTGCTGATCGTCGAGGCGCTCGCGCAGGTCGGCGCCGTCGCCATCCTGATGGTCGAAGCGAATCGCGGAAAGATTGCGATGTTCGCCGGAATCGACAATCTCCGCTTCCGCGGGCAGGTGACTCCGGGCGATACGCTGACGCTGTCGGTCGAGATCATCCGCCTCAAGGGGCCGATCGGCAAGGGCAAGGCGGTCGCGTCGGTGGATGGCAAGACGGTCGTCGAGGGCGAGATCATGTTCGCCCTGACGGACGGGGACGGCAACGCCGGCGCCTGAGGCGCGCCGGCCGGACGATTGAGGAATCATGATGTCGAGCAAGGAGTGGGGACGATGATGGAGCTGGGTGAAGCTCTTGAGCGATATCGGGCGTGGCTCGCGGATCCGTCGATCGATGAAGAGACGAAGCGCGAGCTGCGGGCGCTTGAAGGACAGGAGCAGGAGATTGCGGACCGGTTCTACCGGGATCTCGAGTTCGGAACGGGCGGCCTGCGCGGCGTGATGGGCGCCGGCTCGAACCGGATGAACGCCTACACGGTCGGCAAGGCGACGCAGGGGCTGGCGAACTGGCTGCTCGGCCGCAAGGCGCAGCCCGCCGTGGTGATCGCGCACGATTCGCGCCGCAATTCGGATGCGTTCGCCCTGACGGCCGCGGAAGTGCTGGCGGCCAACGGCATCAAGACGTATCTGTGGCCGGGGCTCCGCCCGACGCCGCAGCTGTCGTTCACGGTGCGCCATCTCGGCGCGGATGCCGGCATCGTGATGACGGCGAGCCACAATCCGCCGGAATATAACGGATACAAAGTTTACGGACCCGACGGGTGCCAGATTGTCCCGGATCTCGCGGAGGAAGTGATCGGCCATATCCGGAAGGTGAAGAGCTTCGCGGAAGTGAAGCGGATGGCCCGCGGGGAGGCCGAGAAAGCCGGGCTGATCGTCTGGCTGGGCGAGCGCGAAGACCGGGCGTACCACGAGACGGTCGCGGCCCAGAGCCTGCGGCCCGGGCTGCTGAAAGCCGGCGCGGGAAATGAGCTTTCCATTATTTATACGCCGCTGCACGGCGCGGGCAACGTGCCGGTGCGGGAAGTGCTGAAGCTGGCCGGCTTCGGCAACGTGCGGGTCGTCGCCGAACAGGAGAAGCCGGACGGCGGATTCCCGACGGTGAAGTCGCCGAACCCGGAAGAGCGGGAAGCGTTCGCGATGGCGATCGAGCAGGCGAAGCGGGAAGGCGCCGACCTCATCATCGGCACCGACCCGGACTGCGACCGGATGGGCGCCGTCGTGAAGAACGAGCGCGGCGAGTATGTCGTGCTGACCGGCAACCAGTCCGGCGCCATTCTGGTGCACTATCTGCTCACGGCGCTGCGCGAAGCGGGCCGGCTGCCCGACAACGGAGCCGTCGTGAAGACGATCGTCACGAGCGAGATGGGGGCCGACATCGCCCGCAGCTTCGGCGTCCGCGTCGACAACACGCTCACCGGGTTCAAGTACATCGGGGAGCGGATGACACGCTACGAGCAGACGGGCGAAGCGACGTTCCTGTTCGGCTATGAGGAAAGCTACGGCTATCTCGCGGGGCACTATGCGCGGGACAAGGACGCGGTCGTCGCCTCGCTGCTGATCGCCGAGGCGGCCGCCTACTACAAGCGGCAGGGCAAGACGCTGTACGATGTGCTGCTCGAACTGTATGAGACCTACGGGTATTATTTCGAAAGTCTGGAATCGCGCACGTTGAAAGGGCTGGACGGCGTCCGGAAGATTCAGGGCATCATGGAGGACTGGCGGACGGCGCCGCCCGCGGAAGTCGCCGGAGTCAAGGTGGAGCGGGTGCTCGACTATCTTCCGGGACTGGACGGTCTGCCGCCGGAGAACGTGCTGAAGTTCATGCTGACGGACGGTTCCTGGTTCTGCCTGCGTCCGTCGGGCACGGAGCCGAAGATCAAAGTCTATTTCGCCGTGCGCAGAAGCAAGCGGGAAGAAGCGGAGGCGGCGCTCGCCCGCCTGACCGCCGAAGTGATGGCGCGGGTGGACAATCGAAGTTAAGGAGTGGACACTTTGCCACAAGCCTATCGATTCTGGAACCGGGCGGCGCGCCGGCTGCTCCTGGTGCTGACGGCGCTGGGCGTGCTTGCGGCGCTGCCGCTCGGTTTCGTTCGTCATCAGATGGAGCAGAAGTCGAAAACGGTCGAGTTCGTCTTCGATTACCGCGATCTGCTGCTGGTCGCTTCCTATCAGGCGCATCCGCAGCAGTTCATGGAAGAGAAGCTGGCGCAGCTCAAGGAGGCCGGCGTGACGACGCTGGCCGTGTTCGAAGGGTCGCTGGACGATTTCGCCCGGGCGGGACGGATCACCGTCTACAACTCCATGCAGGCCGCTTTGCTGCAGGGAGAGCCCGCTCCGGCGGATGAGAACTACACGTATGTGCTGTTTGCGGACGAGAAGGCGGCCGAGGCGCTCGAACCGCTGTTCCGGCGGGCGTTCGAGGCTAGCGGAAACGCGGTCCGGACCTGGTCTTTCGGCGGCAAGCCCGGCCTTGTGCTGGAGACGTCGGTCGAGGATGCGCAGCTTCGGCCGATGGAGCCGGACCCGCTGACGCTGGAAGAGCTCGCGGCTGCCGGTTTCCGCCTGCTGCCGCGTCTTACGGACCGGATTCGTCCTTACGATCCGGACCTGATGGACGAAATGCTCGGCCGGTTCGCCGAGCTCGGCGTGGAGCGTCTGCTGTTCGAGGGCACCGAGGCGACGGGCTTCGGCGACCAGGCGCAGATGCAGAGCCTGGATCATTTCGCGTCGCTGCTGAACAAGTACGGTTTCGGGCTTGCGGCGATCGAGAACATGCGCACGCCGCAGGCAGGCTTCGCGACGCTGGCTTTCAAGACGGATTACGATGTCGTGCGGCTGTACTCGCTGTCCGAGAACGATGCATTCACGATGAGCCCCGCCGCCATCGCCGACCGCTTCCTGCTGGCGGCGAAGGACCGGAATATCCGGATGTTCTATCTGAATACCGCGCCGATGCGCAGCGCGTCGAAACCGACGATTACCGATTCGCTGGACAACCTGGTCGCGGCGCTGGACGGCCGGGACGGCGAGGAAGGGGCCGTCGCGAAGCTGGAACGGTTCGGCTTCAAGGCGGGCTTCGCCGAGCCGTTCGATTACCGGTATGAAGGGTGGCAGAAGGTTCTGCGCGCGGTCGTCGCGCTGGGAGCGATCGCGATCATCGCGTTGCTCCTCGATGCGTTCCTGCGCGGCTTCGGGCTGATCGCATTCGTCATCGGTCTTGTCGGCAGCGCCGGCCTGTTCGTGCTCAGCCCGTCGCTGCTGGAGCAGGCGCTGGCGCTCGGCGCGTCGGTGGCGGCGCCGACGCTGGCCGTCATCTGGGCGCTCGGACGCGTGCGCGCGCATACCGAAGGCGACCGGCGGCCGGTCGGCGGGTTCGGCGATGCCGACCCGGCTGGCGCGGACGATGAGCGGCTGTTCGGCGGCCGGTGGCTGTTCGACGGCCACCCGGCGGGCAGGCGGCTTGTTTCGGCTGTTTTCCTGTTCGCGGTGACATCGCTGCTGTCGCTCTGCGGCACGGCGTTCGTCTTCGGCCTGCTGACGAATGTGACGTACAGCCTGGTGCTGCAGCAGTTCCGCGGCGTCAGCGTGCTGCATGCGGCGCCGATCTTCCTCGTCGCGCTGTACGTGTTCCTGTACACCGGGCGGTCCGTATCCGGGCAGCTGCGCAAGCTGCTGCGGCTTAAGGTGACGGTGCTCGGCGTCGTTGTCGCGGCCGTGCTGGCGGGCGTCGGCTACTATTATATGACGCGCACGGGCAACTCCGGCCAGGTGACGTCCATCGAGCTCGCGTTCCGGAATTTCCTCGAGTCGACGTTCGGCGTCCGGCCGCGCACGAAGGAGTTTCTGCTGGCGCATCCGCTGTTCGTCCTCGGTCTGTTCTTGTCGTTCCGCTATCGGGCAGCATGGGTATTGATGATCGCCGGCGTTCTCGGGCAGCTGTCGATGGTGGACACGTTCGCGCATATCCATTCGCCGATTCTGCTGTCGCTGATCCGCTGTCTGCTCGGTCTGGGACTCGGCCTCATCATCGGGCTCATCCTGATCGCCCTGTGGCAGCTCGGGGAAGGAGCGTGGCGGCGATGGGCGCTCTCCGCGAAGGGCAAGCGGCGTTCCGCGTAGCGATCTCGGGCTATTACGGGTTTCGCAACAGCGGGGATGAAGCGGTGCTTCGTTCGATCGTGACGGCGCTCCGGGAGGAAGGCCGGGAAGCCGGCGTGGCGATCGAGCCGGTCGTGCTGTCGGGCGATCCGGCGTGGACGGAGGCGGCGCACGGCGTGAAGGCCGCGCACCGGATGCGGCCCGCCGAGGTGCTGCGGACGCTGCGCGGCTGCGACGCGCTGATCAGCGGCGGCGGCAGCCTGCTGCAGGACGCGACGAGCGCGAAGACGATCCCCTATTACACGGGGATCGTCGGGCTGGCCCGGCTCCTGGGCAAGCCGGTGTTCGTCTATGCCCAGGGGATCGGGCCGGTCAAGCGGGCGTGGCTGCGCCCGCTGGTGCGCGCGGCGATGAACGCATCCCGCATCGTGACGGTGCGGGATGAGGAGAGCGCCGCGCTGCTCGCGCGCTTCGGCGTGGCGCGCGGGCGGATCGAGGTGGTGCCCGATCCGGTGATGGGGATGCCGCTGCCTCCGGATGCGGAGGCGCGCGCCGGGGATGGCATGGGCGGCCAAGGCCCGGGCGATGACGGCGCCGCGCCGGTGGTCGGCGTGTCGGTGCGCCGCTGGCGGCCCGACGGCGCCGACCTGGCGCGGGTCGCGGAAGCGCTGGCCGCCCTTGTCCGCCGGCGCGCCGTGCGGCTGCGCTTCCTGCCGCTGCACACGCCGGATGACGCGGAGGCGTCGCGTGCCGTGATGGATCGGCTGGCCGCGCTGGGCGCGGGGGACGCCGCCGAGCTCGCCGAGCCCGGCGACGATCCGCAGCGGATGCTGCTCGAGGTCGGGCGCTGCAGCCTGATCTTCGGCATGCGGCTGCACGCGCTCATCTACGCCGCGAACCGCGGCGTGCCGATGCTCGGTCTGTCCTACGATCCGAAGATCGATCATTTTCTCGCCCGGCTCGGTCTTGCGCCGATCGGGACGACGGAAGCGCTCGATGCGGAGGCGTTCGCTTCCGCGGCTGACGGCCTGCTGACGCCGGAAGGCGCGGAGGCCTGGCGGGAGCGGTACGGTTCCGCGATCGAAGCGCTGCGCCGGGAAGCGCGCCGGCCGGCGCAGCTTGTCGTGGAGACGCTGCGCGGCATGGCATAAGGGGTGACGACATGAGCCAGAAGCCCGATTATCCGGCGGTGCCGATTTTCGGCCTGCCGTTCTCGAAGATGAATATGGCGGAGACGGTGGAATATCTCGCGCGGGCGGTCGAAGCGCGGCGTCCGACGCAGGTGATCACCGGGAACCCGATCATGGTGATGGCGGCGCTTGAGCGGCCCGATTATTACCGCGTCATGGAGCAGGCGGAACTGATCGTGCCGGACGGCGCCGGCATCGTCTGGGCGTCCCGCTTCGCCGGCAATCCGGTGCCGGAGCGCGTCGCCGGGTTCGACCTGCTGCACGAACTGATGCGGGAGGGCGAGCGGCGGCGCTGGTCGGCGTATCTGCTCGGCGCGCGCCAGGAAGTCGTCGAGGAAGTCGCGCGGCGTCTGCAGGAGCGCTACCCGCTGGTCCGGATCGCCGGCTGGCGGAACGGCTATTTCGGACCGGAGGATGACGCCGGCGTTGTCGCCGCGATTCGGGAAGCCGCGCCGGATCTCCTGTTCGTCGCGCGCGACGCGCTGACGACGCAGGAACCGTGGATCGCGCGCTACAAGCATGAGCTCGGCGTGCCCGTCATGATGGGGGTCGGCGGCAGTTTCGACGTGATCGCGGGACGGACGAAGCGGGCGCCGGTTTTTTTTCAGAAGCTCGGGCTTGAATGGCTGTACCGGCTGCTTCGCCAGCCTTCTCGCGCGGGCCGGATGGCCGCGCTGCCGCGTTTTGTGTTGAAAGTGCTGCGCGCGGGCCGGAAACTCGGGGAGCGGCCGGCCTCGGTGCGCGAGACGGAAATGAAGAAAATTTAAGCTGCATGATCAAATCGGCCCGACTTTCGCTTGATTCGGTGGGTGCAGCCGTTTTGCCTGTGAAAATCGGCTGAAAACGAGGATGGATTTTCATTCCCAAGAGGCGTATAATGCATTCGTTATGGTTTTGCCGCAACCCGTGCGCGCGGGCAAGCGGCAAATCCGGTTGCAACGCAGCAATGCTTGTACGGGAGAGTGTGATGATGCCCACGGGCGTTTACCTCGTTATCGGATTTATCATCGCTGCAACGATGTCGCTGCTTCTGACGCCGGCGGTCAAGGCGCTTGCGTTCAAGATCGGCGCCGTCGACAAGCCGAATGCACGCAAGGTACATACGCGCATTATGCCGCGGCTTGGAGGACTGGCGATCTACGCCGCGTTCGCCATAGGGCTTTTCGCCCTTCTGCCGTTCCTGCCGGATGCGATGCTGAGCGGATATGACAAGCGATTCATCGCGGCGCTCCTCTCGGGCGGCACGATCATCGTGCTGATCGGCGCGCTCGACGACCGGTTCGAACTGTCGGCAAAGGTGAAGCTGCTGGGGCAGATTGCGGCCGCCTGCGTCGTCGTGTTCGGTTTCGGCATCCGCATCAGTCTGCTCAACATCCCGTTCGGCGAGACGATTGAGCCGGTGGCGGAATGGCTGGCGATTCCGCTGACGATTCTGTGGATCGTCGGGTGCACGAACGCGATCAATCTGATCGACGGACTGGACGGCCTTGCGGCCGGTGTTTCCGGCATCGCGATCGCGACGATTCTCGTCATGGCCGTCATCATGGGCTCCGAGCCGGTCATGCTGCTCAGCGCGCCGCTGCTCGGCGGCATCATCGGATTCTTGAGGTACAATTTCCATCCTGCAAAGATTTTCATGGGCGACTCGGGCTCGCTGTTCCTCGGCTTCAGCCTGGCGACGCTGTCGATGCTCGGGTTCAAGCAGGTGACGATCGTTTCGTTCGTGACGCCGCTGCTCATCATCGGCGTGCCGCTGTCGGACACGTTCTTCGCCATCGTCCGGCGGGTGGTGAACAAGCGGCCGATCTTCGAGCCGGACAAAGGCCACCTGCACCATTGTCTGCGCGAGCTCGGCTTCAGCCACCGCGGCACGGTGCTGATCATTTACGGAATCGCCGCATTCTTCGGCGCGACCGCGATTTTCATGTCGACCGTCGTGCCGTCGTCGTCGGCGAACTGGGTGACGTTCGTCGTCATCGCGGTGCTCGTGTTCATCCTGCAGATCGGCGCGGAACTGATCGGGATCGTGGACAAATCGCGCCGTCCGGTGCTCAACCTGCTGGCCCGTCTGCGGATGAAGGCGGGAATTTCGACGCGGTCGAAGTGATGCCGAACGCGGGATGTACCCGCTCGTGAAGACGGATCCCATCATTTTTCTTTCACCTGGTCGGTTTTGCGGCCGGTTTTTTTTTTGTGCTCTTTCGCGGTTGTTCGACTAAATATTCGCGTCCTGCGCGCCGATAACTTGGTTACGGGAAGTCGAACAGGAGGAGGGCAGTTGACGAATCGGGAACGACTGTCACCCGCGCATGAAGAAGGCTGAACGGCGGGTGCGGGAATCTTTTTTCGGACAAATGATGTTGCGCAAGGAGGAGGAGCTTTTGTGAAACGGTTTACCGCTGTGCTGCTGGCCATCTGCCTGGCGCTGGTGTCGGTTCCGACGGCGATCGCGCCTGTATCGGCGGCAGACGGGGATTATTTCATATTTCCGGGGGAACAATCGGATTTTGAAAATGCCAGAGTTGTCTTGACAAACACAATTGACCTGACGGGGACGATCAACCAGGTCATCGGGTCCACCATTTCGTACACGGTCGAGAGAGTCGTCAAGTCGAACGGGGTGGAGCAGGTCGTCCAGTCGAATCCGAATCAGACGGCCAACATTATCCTGAACGGCAACTCGATCCGGATCCTCAGCATTCAGCTGTTCCCGGGCGTGAACAAAATTACGTTCAAAGGCCTGAACGGGTTCACGGAAGTATCAAGCAGCATCTACATCGAGTACCGGAACAGTCCGTCGCTCTATGATCTGAAGGCGATTATCGACGGACAGCAATTTGACATTCTGGAAGACCGGACGACGGTCATTCATTCGGCATTGTCGCGGTATAAGCCGAACTATGACATCATCATCACCGGCAAGGCGCCGAATGCCGACCGCGTGACGGTCATTGTGAACGGCCGCAGTTATACCTATACGGTTTCTTCCATTAACGGATGGACGTTCGCGGCATCGCCGGTCAACGTCAAGAAAGGGAAAAACACGGTGACGATCCGTGTGCACAACGGCACCCAGTACGTAGAGACGACGCGCGACATCGCGTTCTACAACGGCGAAGTGACGTTCTACGATCTGACGCTGACGAACAGCGGCGATTCGTCGACCGCTTCGCTCGAGTCGGCGCCGAACTATTCCGTCAATTCGGGGGAAACGGTCTACGTCACGGGCAAAGTCATATTGCCGGTCAAGGTGACGCAGCAGGATGTCAACGGTATGATCGTCACGAATTATTCGCCGGACGACCTCGATTTCGGTTCGCCGAAATCCAAATACCAGTACCGACTGGATACTCTGGGGTGGGGTGATCTGACGCTGACATCGCCTGATCCCGATCCGACCGATTTCACGCCGGCCACCGCGTTCGTCATGGCCGAGTTTATCCAGCAAATCGGTACGGTGCAGCCAAAAGGTACGGTGGGAGCGGAGCTCCAGTTCGACACGCTGCACACGCTGGAGTTCCGCGGCGTGAACGCGATGAAGAATGCACCGGCGAACATCGACACCACCGGCAGGTTCGCGTTCTACCTCCGCGATGCGAGCATGCCGTATATTCAAGAAGTGAACTATTTGCCGGGATATTCGGATGCGACCAATGAATCGCAGCTGCCCGGCATGACCGGTTCGCCGCTGAACGGCGCCACGATCCCGGCGCTGCCGCTCGGTGTGGAACTGCTGATCGGCAATCCGCCTTCGGGATCGGAAGCGGTTGTGAATTTGATCGAAGTCAGAAATTCGCAAGGAACTCCGAGTACGGATTTCGATTACGAACGGATTGAGATGTCGCCGCCGGTGTATGTGACCCGGACGATCGACGGCGTCGAGCGGCAATTCCAGCGCGTCTTCCTGAGGATTGACAAGCTGCCGGCTTCCGGAACGATGACGCTCAAGTTCCAGGTTGCGTCCGGATCGACCGCCGAAGCCCGGATCCAGCTGTTGTACGGTCCGTACGTGAAGTACGATCTGCTGTATGACGGCATGGAGGTTCCGTATGACACGACGAATTCCAACGGACAGGACTATCTTCTGAACCAGGTGTTCAGTTATTTCCGGGGCGAACTGAAGAACGTCAGCAACACCGGGGACATTCGATACTCCAATGTTCCGGGACCTCCGGCTCAGTTGCAGACGGTCTACATGTATATCAACAATATTGAAGTGAAGCTGACGCAAGAAGACGCCGGCGGACCGGTAACACGCTTTATGCTGGACACAAACGACGCTTCCAACCTGGACAAGGCATTTGATGCGATTTTCAAAGGCGGCGAGAATGTCGTCAAATTCGTGTTCCTGACGCCGAACAACAGCTATGTCAACGAGACGAAATTCGTCATCATCCCGACGAACCTGCCCGAAATTCCGGCGAAAAACACGGACGGCGTCTTCCCGTACAGCGCGAATCGCACGGAACCGATGAAGAACGACCCGAACTTCGAACTTCGCGGCACCGTATATACGACGCGCGAAGCGAAGATGAACATTTTCGGTACGTTCGATTTCATCGATCTGGGCAACACGGCGACGATGGTTGAATCGGAGCTGTTGCTGCTCGGCGTTAACGCGCAAAATTATATCCTGCATATCCAGACCGGGGATGAAGTGTACGAGTGGAATCTCGGTCAGAAGTTCCAGAGCAAGAACGGAGAAGACGTGTTCAACAGGAACTCCTCCGAAAGCCCGATCAGCGTGGCGTACGATTACGACAAGGAATCTTTCGAATTCATCCTGAAGGATCAGACCGTGCCGCCGGACGGAAGCCCCAAGGTTTATACGATCACGGTGTTCAACAGCGGCAAGAACGGCCCGCGGGCGACATACCGTCTCGAGATTGATCCGACGACGATTCCGTACACGATTCTCGCTCCGGTACCCGAGAAACGGACGATCAATCAAAGCTTTGTCGAAGTGCTGATCTACTCCGAAGGCGCTGAATCGGTGCAGATTGACGGCAAAGAGGCGAAGAAGGTCCGTTACATCGACTATTCGAAGTCGCCGGAAGAAGAACTGGACGCTTTCTATGGGCTCGTCACGGGGCTGAAAGCGAACAAGCCGACGAACATCAAGTTTGTCATTACGAGCGGCTCCGAGAAAATTCAAGACACCCTCACCGTGACCTACACGCCGGAGAACATTCCCGGTGCGCAGGTTATGGAGACGATGAAGAACAAGCATACGCCGTTCGGCAATGCGCTGACGTTGTCGTTCGAGCGCGGCACCAACCTGATTCGGCGGGATTATAACGTGCCGCAAGAATACAAGACCCAGGTATACAACGGCAACAACATCCTGTTTGCGATCGCCAACCCGACGGACGGTGTCGTGGACCGGCACGAGTTCGAGAGCGTGCCGGCCGGATATGACCTGAACGTGGAATTGGGCTCGGTATATTTCTCCGCGAGCTTCCCGAAACGATTCGTGAAGGTCAGCCCGGTGTTCTGGATCGACGCGGGTCAGGCCGACGATATCGCGACTTCGCATTACGATCCGATTACGTCCGGCTACGATCCGCTGCCGTTCTCGAAAATCAAGGATGAAAGCCGCGAGTACTATTTCCAACGCAATCCCGAAAGGGAGCTGATCCCGTCGAAACGGGGCACGTTGACGCTCGGGTACGACCCGTCGGCGCGCCAGAGCGCGGGCGTGACGATCACCGTATTCCGGTTCGACCCGTTCACCCGGCAATGGGAGAACATCGGCGGCACGGTCGACGAGAAGAAGAACACGATTACGGTGCCGTTCGACCGGTTCGGCTACTACGTCGTCGGCAAGCTGTCCGCCGGCTACAACGATATTATCGACCATCCGTACGCGCGCAATGCGGTTGAAGCCGTGTTCGCCAAAGGCGTCATGAACGCGATCGATCCGAGCGGCGCGTTCGGCACGGATCAATATGTAACGCGCGGCGAGTTCACCCGGATGATCGTCCGCGCGCTCGAGCTGCCGCTCAATTACGACGGCCCGAAACACTTCATGGACATCGGTGATACGGGCGGAGTCGTCAGCCCGGATGCGCTCTGGGATTACCGCTATATCGAAACGGCGGCCAGGGCGGGCATCGTCAAGGGAACCCGTCCGGAGACGTTCGAGCCGACCAATTACATTTCGCGCCAGGACGCTGCCGTCATGCTCGCGAATGCGTTGAACCTGAAGCAGGATACGAATTACGACAACATTCGCAAGCAGCTGCAGAAAGCGTTCAAAGACGAGGCGAGCATCAGCGTCTACGCGAAACCGGCCATCGCGGCAATCCAGAAGAAAGGATTCATTACCGGTGCGCCGGTTGACGCGAACGATTTGTCGAAAGGCTATGTTTTCGAACCGACGGCGCGTCTGCTGCGGTCCGACGCCGCCATCATCATCGCGCGCGTAATGGCCGATCAGAAGAAGCTGCCGAAGATTTTCGCGCCGCAGCAGTAAGCCCGATGATGCACGGAAAACCGGATCATCATGATCCGGTTTTCCGCATGCAAAAATCGCGCTTCTTGGAAGATAGTTAATATCGACTGGCGAGACCTCATCAAGCTATACTCATAAGCGTAAGTCAGCCGATTCAACCAGCGGAAATTCAAAAAATAATTTCTTCGTATCTGAGCAAAACATCGCAACTTTTTTGAACCGTCTGCGTCTAAATACATGACTTTCGGGAATCACGGAATTTGCAGAGCATCGCAGGCTGCCGGTTCCGAACTGCCTCTTTACGGTTATTGTCTAAGCATTGTATAATGTTGTAGTGTCGTATATGAAGCTACCAAGATTTTCTTCCAACGGTTACGAGTTTCTGCGACATGATCTTACATTTTCGTATGAGACTTGACGCAGACATCATTTAATACGAATTCGCGCTCAACTCTGGGAAGGGGGTGAATCGGCAGATGAGGAAGAGCCATCCACAACACTCTCAACATCCGAAGCAGTTCAGAGGAGGAGAAAAAAAGGTTATGAAGAAAAGTTTGTCCCTGCTCGTGGCCATTGCTATGGTCTTCTCGATGTTCGCGACCGTAGCAGCCGCAGCAACCGACACTCAATCCAAGTACAACGAGCTCAAGGAAGCGGGTGTCTTCAGAGGTACGGGTGACGGTTCCGCCGCACTCGAGAATGAAATGACCCGCGCCGAGTTCGCTGGCATCATCGCTCGTCTGACTGGCGTAACGTCCAGCGGCACGGCGAAGTTCAATGACGTTCCGAGCTCCCACTGGGCGTCGAAGGACATCGCCGCTGTTGCGGAAGCCGGTTACATGGAAGGCACCGGCAACAACAACTTTGCACCGTCGAAGAATGTGACGCTGCAAGAGCTGATCAAAGTTGCCGTGACGATCGTCGGTCTTGAAATCGACGAAGATGCTACGGTTGAAGGCAAAGCCGGCGCTTGGGCGCAACCGTACATCGCAGCCGCAATCGAAGCCGGCCTCATTCAACCGCTCGGCGACTACACGGCCAACGCAACGCGCGGTGACCTGGTAAACGTTACGTATGAAGTTTACCAAGTTCTCCAAAACATCGCGAAAGTTAAGGGCTATGAAGTCGTCAGCGCGACGAAAGTTGTCGTATCGTTCTCGGACGGCGGCAAAGTTGAAGTTGAGCTCGACAAGCCGCTGAAGCTGGGCAAGAACACGATTACGGTTACGTACAAAGATCGCGAGTATAAAGTTGAAGTTGAATTCGAAGCTACGGCCGCTACGGCCAAGCAAGTCGGCGCGAAGACGATCGAAGTTACGTTCAACAAGGCAATTGACGATTCGAAAGTCAAATTTGCTGTGAAGAACGGCATCATCTCGCGCGATGTTGCGAAAGTTACGGTATCCGACGACAAGAAGAAAGCCGTTGTTGAACTGACGACGCGCCTGCAAGCTGGCGATTCGACGGTTACGATCAGCGGCATCGAATCCGAAGATATCGTTGCAGAATTCAAAGCCGAAGACGAGAAAGTATCGCAAGTGAAGTTCAAAAGCAACAAGCTTGCGCTTACTTCGATGACCAACTTCAATGAAGTCAAGGTCGGTTACCAAATCCTGAACCAGTTCGGCGAAGAAGCAACCAGCAGCAACACGCCGCAGTTCATGGTAGGTAAAGTGACGAGCAGTGTTACGGCTTCCAACGGCGTTCTGACGATTCAAACGCCGACTACGGCTCCGTTCTACATTAACGAAACCGTCATGATCAGCGGTCATCTGAACATGGGCACGTATGTCGTCACGTTCAATGAGACGCTGACGGTCGGCGAGCCGGCAACGATCGACAGCATCGAGTTCAAGGGTATCTATCATCCCGATAACAAAGAACTGAATACGGCATCGACCTTCACGGACTACGTTGTTCTGATCGATGCGAAAGACCAATACGGAAATAAGCTTGATGCTGCGAAACTGAATGCCAATGCTATCTTCACGGTTTCGAATCCGAGCATCTTCCAACTCGGAACCGCATATGACAACCAAGGTCCGAACAAGGATCAAGTCGGCATTCAACTTGCGGCTCCGGCTTACTCGCCGGGCTTCGATGGCACGAATACGATCCGGATTATGTCGTACTCCGGCAAGCAGTTCTCGTATGACGTCCAAGTGACGAAAGCTTCGACGCTTCAGAAGATTACGCTGAGCGCTCCGTCGCAAGTCGTTGCCGCTGGCGACGGTACGGTGAAGATTCCGTTCGTTGCAGAAGACCAATACGGTAACCAACTGAAGAAGTACAGCGATCTGGCCGGCAAGCTCACGCTGTGGGCGCAAGGCACGACGCTGACTCTGAAGCAAGACTACGCGACGAAGGAAGCTTATCTGGAACTGGCAGTTCCGGGCCCGAATCCGTCGCAAACGACTGCTATCCCGCTCATGCTGATGGCTACGGTTAACGGTACGGGTCAATCGTCGCAAATCACGATTAACATCGAGAAGCAGGCATATCCGGAATCGATCTCGGGTCTGACCTCCGATGTGGCGGCTTCGCTGGCACAAGGCGCGACGACGACGATCAAGCCGGACTATATCAAAGTGAAAGACAACTACGGCCGTGACAAAAAGCTGGGAGATCTGCTCTCCGCCGGCACGCACAAAGTTATCGTCAGTGTTGCCGACAACACGCAAGACGTCGTTTCGCTCTCGGCTAGTGAACTGGTAGCTTCGAGCGATGCCATCACGGTAACCGCTCTTTCCAAAGGCAACGAACGCATCAAAGTTCAACTTGTTGACCGTAAAGATGTTACCAATCCGAATGACGATGTAGTTGTCTACACGTTCGAAAGCTTTGTCTTCAACGTCGTCGACAACAGCGGCATTGTGGAATATGCGGTTGAAGACGTACCGAAGCTGAGCAACAAGCCGAACCGTCAAGTCGACCTGAAAGTCGTCGGCAAACGTTCGAACGGCGCGACGGTAGTGCTGCCGACGAGCGCATACTCGGTAACGACGACGAACGGTCTGATCTACACTGGCGGCAAGCTGGACGCATCCGCGATCACGAGCGGCTTTGACAGCAACGGCGAACTGAAAGCTGGCGTCATCGTCTCCGTCTTCGCAAGCGGTCAAACGATCAACAAAGAAGTTGTCGTTTCGAACGCGGCGCTGCGGCCGACGACGATCGAGCAAAAGGATGCCAACAACCTGAAAGCCGAAAACGGCGTCGTCAAAGGTACGGTTGCAAACCTGACGGCAGGCGGCGACGTGATCGACAACATCTTCGCAACGCTGAAGATCAAAGACCAGTTCGGATTCGAAATGAATCCGGCAAATGGGGATGAAGCTTCTGCAGCTGCATCGCAATTCACGGCTACGGTCGCTAATATCGACGATGTCAACAAGAACTCGCTTACGCTGACGGTAAACCAAAACGGCGGTTCTGCCGACATGGTTAGCGTCACGGGTGTCGAACAAGGCGACTCCTTCACGGTGATCTTCACGTCCAAAGTATCGGGCGCAAGCATCACGCTGAAGGTTGTAGCGGAATAATCGGGATTGCTCCCAGCGGAACCTCGATTCTTCGGAATCGAGGTTTCTTTTTTGTTATGCGAATCATTTTTCTGTCAGAAACTTTTTGGCGACAGATTCGTCTAAATAAATAACGACGACTCATAAAGGAGAAAGTGGGACATGAAAAAATTCGCGAAAACGACGGGGGCGGCGTTCCTTGCCGGCAGCATGCTGCTTCTTCCGCTGCCGCAAGCCGCGTGGGCGGCGGCTGCCGATTCGAAGGCCGCTTCCGTGACGCAGGCGCAGGCGTTGAAGCCGTTTGCCGGCACGAAACTGAAAACGTTTATGATTTCGGCGAAAAGTTACATTCAGGTGAAAGACATTTTCTTTCAGTATGACAACAACAGCAAAAAAGTATTCTTCACGCTCTTGGTGCACAATGGCGACAAACACGCGATCGACTTTACGTATTATTACCCCGAAGTTTTTGCTGCTTCCGGCGGAAAGTTCACGGTTCAGGAACATCCGGACAACAAAAAATCCGGCATCGTGGAACCCAGCACGACGGAGGAATTCAAATATTACGCCAATATCAATTCAAGCCTGAACTACACGGACCTGGTGTTTAAAGTTCAAAAAATTGATTTCAGTGCACCCAATTATACGCGATTGATCGGGCAGGCTGCCGTTACAACAGCCTATCAAAACTCTGTGCCTTCCAAACATTACTACATTATTCGCAAAGGCAACGACAAGTTAAAGACCTATCTGCAGCCGGGCAGCAAATTGGCTGTCAGCGGAGACCATCAGGTTCGGCTTCGTTTTGAGATGGAAAACGTCGGTTGGATGACCTATACGGTACCGAATCTGCAGTTCTACATCTTGACGAAGGCCGGCCATATGGTGAAACTGACATCCGACCTTGCCAACCCACTGAACCTTCAGCCTGGTGAGAAAGTCGTTGTCACGTTGTCCGGAGCAATCAAATCCAGCATTGATCTGAATGGAACGAAGCTGATTGTTCAGGCGGTTTCAGGCGGCGAACAGGCCATCGAGACGCCCATCGCCATGTACAACCTGGTATGGGATACCGCTTCGAGTTTTATAACCGGTGAAAATCAGAAGGCACAGCTGAAAGTGTCGGACAATGCCATGGAAGCCGGCATTGAAACCCTCTATGTCGACAGAACGGAAACCCAGAATGAATGGACGGTTACGCTCAAGTGGACGAATAAAGGAGACTCCGCCGTCACACTTCCGAAATACAAGTATGAACTGATGGACAGCCGCGGAGTCCGCTATCCTGTAGAGGTTCCGGATGCTGAAGTCCAGGTTGTGCCGGGGATCGACAAGGAAATCATCGGTTCTGCCGTCACCCCGCCTACTGTTGACGGACCGTTCACGCTGCTGGTTCGGTATCCGAAGGACGAGACGAATCCGACGGAGTATATCGCGGCGGCTTTCAAACTGAATGCTGAACAGGCGACGGGGCCGGTCGAAGGCAAGAAGTACCGCAACGAATACGGACTGTATCAGATCAGCGTTTCGCGGGTGGAGCGCCTCCCCTGGGGAGATCAGGATCTCATCAACGCTTATGTCGAGGTCGAGAACCTCGGTTCGACTTCGCAAATCATTCCGCAAATCACCGCAGCGCTGAAATTGAATGGCATCAGTGTGAACGAGCAGGACGTCAAGATCATGAAGCTCGAAGACAAGATCATGCTCGGCGCCAAAGAAAAGACAAGCTATGTCGTATCGACCAAGGTTCCGTATACCTACACGTTCAATGAACTGACGCTGAACCTGTCGGAGCAAACCTCAGGTGAAGCCAAAGCGACCATCGGTCTGTTCAGAGCGGACAAAATCTCCCCGGCGCCGTCCGTGTCGATCGGCAGCAAGCATACGATCGATTCCGTCGGAAGACGCGCATCGCTTGAGTTTCTGAACACCTATGTCTTCGAAGGCAAGGACGACGATCTGCTGTACGCCGAGTTTAAGTACTCAAATGACGAGACGCGTTCGAAGACGCTCCCAGCGCTGAAAGCTTACTTCAAAACAAGTGACGGCACGTACTTCGAAGCCGATGTCGTAAATGTCAAGTCGCAATTGAAATCGAATGGCACTACGCTTCTTGCAGCGAAAGCCGTCGTGCCGAAAACGTTCGTCAGCGACGGCAACGTGGAACTGGTCATCGGCGAAGCGATCGAGAACGGACAATATGCAAAGCCGGACGGAACGCCGGACGGTTATATCAGCGCCGTATCGTTCAAACTGCCGAAAAATCAAAACGTCGCCAAAGAAGAGCTTGTCGATCTTGCTTTCAGACCGTATAAGCTGAGAATCCACAATGCATTTGCTGTACTGTCCGATGCTTCGAATGTGCGCCTGGATATCCGATATACCTTGGATAAAACCGCCGAATTCGACGTATTGGAAACGGGTCGGAAGTTGTATGTGGAATTGGCAGGAAACAATCTGAAATATGGCAAGACCGTAGAAGTTGAACCGAAGCAGGACGACGGCAGCGGCTTCAAAGCCGGAACCGAGCAGGAAATCCGGGTCGAGATTCAGGGTCAAAATATCGCCAGCCTGATTTACAACGGATATAAGGTTAACATTTATGAAGAAATTGACGGCTACAAACGCTTGCTTGGCTCCAAGACCAACAACAGCTTCCAGGTTCCGGTTCCGTGACGCGAAAGGTGGTAAGCTTCATTGAAGAAAATAGGGCTGACGGCATTATTGATCGTAATGACAACCGCTGCAGTCATGATCTACACCCATTCGGATTCCAGGGCCGACAGCGCCAAGCCGGGTTCGATCGATGATCCGCTCGTCACGAAGAGTTATGTCGATAAGCTGCTGGCAGGAGGCTCGGCAGGGGGCCGACAGGAAACGGCGCAAGGGATTCAGACCACCGTCGTCACGGTCAATCCGGGCGAAGTATTGCTGGCCAAAGCCGGTGCGCAGTTCGTGCTGCGCGCCGGCAAAGGTGTCGCATACAGCTCGGATGCAAACGGCATATCCGATGTAACGGATGGGAAGGATATCAAAAGCGGACAGCCGGTGGCGAACAATCATCTGCTGATTTTCCCGCGCGACGGACGCGGCGTCATGCCGGACCCGAAAGCCAAATCCGCCCTCACCGTACTGGTCATCGGCGGGTATGAAATTACAGCAGTGCCCAGTTCCAGCGGATCATGACCCGCATGTCAACATCTTATACGCTTCGGCGCAGCTTTCTCGTCTCATACTAAGGGCACCAACCGACGGGAGGTGCTCACAATGGCGAGAAGACGTTCAAACATCAAGGTCGTGCCGGAGTGTCAGGCCGCAATTGAACGCATGAAATATGAGATTGCGGCCGAGCTTGGCCTGACATCGCCTTCTGCCGATTTTCTGACCGAGTCGTCAGGGGAGCTCGGATCACAGCCGGAAGCGGTCTACGGCAGCGTGCAATGGGATTCCATTGCGACGCGCGATGCGGGGGCAGTCGGCGGTATGATTACGCGAAGGCTGGTTCAACAGGCCGAGCATATCCTCGGCAAAATTTGATCTTCCGCGAACTGCAAATTGACAGGACCCGACAAATCGGATATCATTGATTATTAGAAAAGTTGTCTAACAACCTTTTCCAATTGGAAAAGGTTGATTTTTTGAAAGATAAGAATTTGTAAGTTTCAAGCTTATAACGGCTTATCTTTCTCCGCAAACGGATGCGCCTGCCTGCAAGGGACGGCGCAAGCCGATTTGCTTGCCCGTCGGGCAAAGTTCCCATGCAGCAGGAGGTCGATCCGCCATGACGACGAAAGGCCGTCATTTGTTCACATCGGAATCCGTTACGGAAGGGCATCCGGACAAAATCTGCGACCAAATTTCCGACGCCGTCCTCGACGCGTTCCTGGAAGTCGATCCGTACGCGAGGGTCGCGTGCGAGACGGCAGTGGCCACCGGTCTGGTACTTGTAATCGGTGAAATCAGCACCCGCGCGGACTATGTCGATATTCCGTCCATCGTTCGCCGCACGATCCGCGAAATCGGCTATACCCGCGCGAAGTATGGCTTTGACGCCGATACCTGCGCCGTTCTCACGTCGCTGAACGAGCAATCGGCGGATATTGCGCAAGGTGTCAACGCCGCGTTGGAATACCGCGAAGGCAAAGAAATCAACCAAGAGAACGAAGCTTTGGGAGCCGGTGACCAGGGGCTGATGTTCGGGTTCGCGACGAATGAGACGCCCGAACTCATGCCGCTCCCGATCGCGCTTGCCCACCGGATTTCGCGGCGCCTCGCGGAAGTGCGCAAGAACGGCACGTTGAATTATCTGCGTCCGGACGGCAAGACGCAGGTGACGATCGAATACGAAGGCGGACGACCGGTGCGCGTCGACACGATTGTCGTTTCGACCCAGCACGGGGAAGATGTGACGCAGGAGCAAATCCGGCAAGACATCCTGGAGCATGTGGTTCGCCCGGTTGTGCCGGGCGAATGGCTTGACAAGGATACGAAATATTTCATCAACCCGACAGGCCGATTTGTCATTGGCGGACCGCAAGGCGATGCCGGACTCACCGGACGAAAGATCATCGTCGACACCTACGGCGGCTACGCGCGTCACGGCGGCGGCGCGTTCTCCGGCAAGGACCCGACGAAGGTCGACCGCTCGGCAGCTTATGCGGCACGTTACGTAGCCAAAAATATCGTTGCAGCGGGTCTCGCGGACAAATGTGAAATCCAGCTTGCTTATGCAATCGGTGTTGCCAATCCGGTATCGATCAGCGTCGATACGTACGGCACGGGCAAGGTCAGCGATGAGAAGCTGGTGGAAATCATCCGCGGTAACTTCGATCTCCGACCGGCAGGGATCATCAAGATGCTCGATCTTCGCCGTCCGATCTATGCGAAGACGGCAGCCTACGGCCATTTCGGACGCACCGATATCGATCTGCCGTGGGAACGCGTCGACCGTGCGGAACAACTGCGAGCAGACGCCTTGAAATGACCGGAATAACAAAGCGTGTCTCGGGAGCGAGGCACGCTTTATTTTTTTGTTTTCCGGTCTTTTTGTTCACTCACCGGCTAAACATCTGCGGCGAATCGGCCGAAAAATTAAGTACGAGTGTCTTTTATTGGGAGTGATCATCGTTGAAACGGGTTCGGACAATTATAGCTTTGATCGCAATCCTTCATCTCATCGGATATATGCTCTTGCCGCCCGGCACTCCCGGCATGTTCTCCACGGCCGAAGCAGCCGGGACGTCAGGCCCGAAACTGTTGGCGATATCGCCGTCGAACAATGCGACAGGTGTGAGCACGAATACGAATCTGACGCTGACGTTCGATGAGCCTGTGAAAGTCGGAACCGGGCTGGCGGCTGTCACGATCCGCCGCGTATCCGACAACAGCGTGGTTGAATCGTTCGTGACGTCAACCAGCAATCGCATTTCGATTTCATCGAACGTCGTGACGATTGATCCTTCCGTTACATTGGAGGCCAACACCTCTTACTATGTCATCGTCGATACGGGCGCATTTCGCAATGAAGCCGGTATCGACTATGCAGGCTTGTCCAGTGCGCGGGACTGGACGTTTACGACGGGCAGCGCGGATACGACGCCGCCGCAGCTTGTGCAGCATTCGACAACGGTTCAGGTGGGCGAACCGATCGTCCTAGTGTTCAATGAGCCGGTCTATGCCGCCAGCGGCGCCATTACGCTCACGAACCAGAACGATGCCGCAGACATCAGATCGATCCCGGTAACGGACGGTCAAGTCCGGGGAAGCGGTACGACGACTATATCCATCCTGCCGTCAAATCCGCTCAAAGGCAGCACCGTTTACCAGGTCAGTGTGCCGAATACGGCGTTTGAGGATGCTGCAAAAAACCGGTATGCCGGCACATCGATTTATGTTACGGTTTCCGGATCCTCCGTTGCTTTGACCGGCCTTGTGCCGGCTGATGATGCGACGGGCGTAGCCGCCGGCACGAACTCGCTTACGATGGTCTTTAACAAAAATGTGGCAAAAGGCCCGGCAGGCAAAGGGATCACGGTCAAAAATCTGAACACGAATGCCGTCGTTTACACCATTCAGGTGAACTCGAGCTCGGTCGTTGTAAATCAGCAGACCGTCACGATCAATCTTCCCGGCGGATTGGCCGCCAACACGTCGTATTACGTATTGGTCGAACCGGGCGCATTTGTCGATGCAGCCGACAGCAGCGTAATCTTCCCGGGAATTACCGATGCTTCCGCGTGGAATTTCACGACAATGCCGGGAAATGATACGACGCCGCCGACGATTCGCGAATTGACGCCGGCGGACAATTCCGTCAATTCGAGCCTGTCGCCGACGCTCAAAATCAAGTTCAGCGAGCCGGTCTATCCCGGCACCGGCGATATTACCATCCGTCATTCGAACTCGGATGCCGTATTCGCGTCCATTCCGGTGACGTCCAGCAGCGTGACCGGGTTCGGTTCCGATACCATCAACATACAAGTCGGCCGATCGTTTGCCTCGAATCAGTCGTATTATGTCATGATCGGCAAACAGGCGTTCCGTGATGCTGCGGGAAACTATTTCGCCGGCATCTCGGACAAGTCAACATGGAATTTCTCGGTCTCCCAGGATAACACGGCGCCGACAATTGCCGCGATGGAGCCGGCACCCGGAACGAAGAGTGTCGATCCCAATGCAGTGTTCAAGTTGACGTTCAGCGAAGCGGTCCGATTCGCCAACGGTTCGAATTCGACGTCCGACATCCGATTCCGGAGAACCGGGTCGGGCAGCACCAGCGTATCCTCGACCGCTGTCATCGACAATGACGGCAAGACGCTTGTGATTACCCCTGCAGGGTTGCAAAGCGCGACAAACTATTATGTTGAAATTCCGCCCGGCATTATCGAAGACATGGCCGGCAATCCGTTCGGCGGCATCCTGAACGAGTATATCTGGCCGTTCAGCACGGTCGGCACCGACAAGACGCCGCCTGCCATCCAGAGTGCCGTCATGTCGGGAAGCAACCGCATCGTGTTGACCTATAACGAACCGCTTGACGAGCAATCGGTTCCGCCCTCGGGAAGTTTCTATGTCACGGCCAACGATATCCGTATTAACGTGACAGCCGTGTCCGTCAGCGGCCAAACGGTCATTCTGACGCTTCAGTCCGGTGTGGTGTACGGGCAAACCGTGAAGCTGTATTATACGCGCAACTCGCCGGCCTATCCGGCAATTCAGGATCCGTCCGGCAATCTGGCGGCGAACCTGACGAATTATGCCGTCAAGAATGAAGCGGGATCGACGCTGCCGGCACCGCTCAGCGGCTCGGTAAGCGGAGCCGTCTTGACCTTGACATTCAACAGCTCGCTGCAGTCGGTGCATGAACTGGCCTACCAGCAATTCAGCGTCTATGCGGGCGGTGCATATATTGCACCGATCAGCATCAAGAGCAGCGGCAATACGATTACGCTCACGCTGTCGTCGGCCGTTACGACCGACGTGAATGTCCATGTCAACTATTCACCGGGATCCTATCCGCTCAAGGATGTCATTGGAAATTCAGTGGCAGGGTTCAGCAATTTTGCTGTTCGGAACGCACTGGACAAGACGGCACCGGCGCTCTATTCGTTGCATGCGTCCGGCAATATCGTGACGCTGGTGTACAATGAAGCGCTGGATTCCGGCTCGGTTCCGAGAACCAATCAGTTTGTCGTGATGGAATCGGGTGTCACCCGAACGATCTCGTCCGTCTCGGTATCCGGGGCGACGGTCATCCTGACGCTGTCGGCCAACTTGACAAGCGGACAGGCGGTCACAGTCAGCTACCTTGGCGGCAGTCCGGCGCTGAAGGATCTGGCCGGCAACAGCGCGCCGGCGTTCAGCAATCAGCCGGTAACGAACAATACGCTCGCTGTGAACCTGACAAGCGCTTCGGTATCCGGCAACACGGTGCTGTTGAATTTCGACCAAGCGCTCAAGACGAGTAATCTGCCTGCTGCATCGCAGTTTACCGTGAAAGAGAACGGTTCGGTTCGGACGGTCAACGCTGTGTCGGTCAACGGTTCGATCGTAAGGCTGGATCTGGCCGTTTCGATTGGCAGCGGCTCAACGGTGACGGTCAGCTACACGCCGACCTCGACGGCCATGCTGCAATCGGCATCCGGCATCCCAGTGCCTGCGTTCACCGATTACGTGATCACGGGCAGCGGAAGTAACAGCGGAGGAAGCGTCGATCTGGGCGGAAACTATGAATCGGCGCCGGGCGGAGGCGTCAACATCAAGACCCAGGCAGGGTCGGTGTCGACGCGGACATCCGCAGGCGGCAGGACGGCCAACCGCTACACGCTGTCGTCCTCCACGGTGGCAGACGCCTACAACCTCAGCCTGTCGAAATTCAACCAGTACCGCGTGACGTTTACGGTGCCCGCATCGCAGTCGGCTGCCATGGTGGAAGTACCGGTTGATGCGCTGCTGAAGGCCAAAGGGATGTCCAACCAGGCTTCCTTCGCCGTAATTTACGGCGACATCGTCTACGAGCTGCCGCTTCGCGCGATCGATGAAATCGCGCTGGCCGAGCTGGTCCGAAATCACGGCCAAGGCAACCTGTTGATCGAGATTGACAAAGGCAACGTGAACCAGACCAGCAAACTGCGGGCGGCATTGATTCAAAAACAAATGACGATGATCTCGGACACGTATGTGTTCAATCTGTACTTCACGAGCGGTTCCAAAACCGAAACGCTCTCGGCATTGAAGGACTATTCCACGCGGGAGCTTAAGATCTCCGGCTCGCTGGACGCACAGCAGCATACGGTGGTCTGGCTCGATCCGAAGACGGGCAAAATCGCCTACATTCCGACGGCCATCCGGAATCAGGGCAGCTCGTCGATCGTGACGTTCAAGCACAAGCAGAACGCGGCCTACGTGGTGATCCGGCATAACGCGACTTACTCGGATATTCCGGCGAACCACTGGGCGCGCAAAGACCTGCAGATCATGCTGAACAAGCTGATCATCGAAGGGCGCACGCCGCAGAAGTTCGAGCCGAACCAGCCGATTACAAGGGCTGAATTCGCCGAATTTATCGTTCGCGGCCTCGGCTTGGAAGGCGATCCGCAGGCAGCGGGCGTATTCCGGGATATCAGAACCTCTTCGGATATGGCCGCATATATCGGAGCGGCATACAAGGCCAACATCGTCGCAGGGGTATCGGCGGACCGGTTTGAGCCGAACAGCCTGATTACCCGTGAGCAGATGGCGTCGATGATGGTTCGCGCCGCGCGGGCGGCGGGCGCAGATATCCTGCTGTCGCGCACGCAGTCCGATTACCTTGTTCCTTACAGGGATTACAATTCGCTGTCGACTTGGGCGCGGGGAGACATGGCCCGGGCGATTGAAGCCAAGATCATCAGCGGAACGTCCGTCAACCAGCTCGGCCCGAAAAACAATGCGACACGGGCAGAAGCGGCTGTCATGATCAAGCGGCTGCTCGAATATGTGAAACTGATGTAACATCGAAAACCGCCCGATAAGGGCGGTTTTCTTGCGATTCCAACAAACTTTCCACAATTCTTGTCGAATCACCGGAACTTTTCCTTTCGAATGGTAGTCTATTTTAGAAGGATAAGCGTTTATAAGTTGTCCGTTTTACCCGATAGACCATAAGATGGGAGAGAGAGAAGCGATGCAACGCATCAAGTTCGGATGGAGTCGAAGCGCCAAGCGGCCGGCAATGCGGAGAATGGCGCGTACATTCATGGCCGGAGCAATCGGAGCCGCGATGCTGTTGCAGCCAGTCGCGGGCAACTTGACATGGACGGCATCGGCAGCGAGCAAGACATCGTCGGCGAGTGCGACAGCATCGCCCCAGCTGCTCCTGTTGGGAGAATCTCCCGTCACTTCCGGCGCCGTTCGGCGCACGTATGACTTCATCCCGGCGCAGGGCGAAGCGAACGGGAAGACGAGGGTGCATGTCATTGCGATCGATATGACCAACCCCTATGTGTCGCTGAATGCGATGACGGGGGGAAGCACGTTGCCCGGCAAAACGGCTGTCGGCACGATGGTGAAGGAGAGCGGCGCTGTCGCCGGGGTGAACGCGGATTATTTTGACATGTCGAGCAGTCAGGCGGTGCCGTTCGGTTTCCAGATTACGAGCGGGGGACTGCTCAAGTCGGCGCGCAAACTCGACGGCATGTACATGTTCGGCATTACGTCCAGCCGTCTGCCGGTCATTGACCAATTCACCATGCAAGGCAGCGTGGTCGCGGCGAACGGAGCCAAATTCGAGCTCAGCGGCGTGAACGAGGCGGCGTACTGGAAGCAGGACGGCAGCGCCAGCCATGCGAATGCCTTGTACATGTACACCAGCAGCTGGACGGCTGCGGAGCGGCCGGGCAATAGCGGCACGACGCCGACGGAAGCGCTCGTGCAGGACGGGATTGTCGTGCAGGTGTCCGACAAGGCGGCCCTGCCCGTTCAGCCGCCGGAGAACGGATATATTCTGCGCGGCCACGGCCAGGCGGCGCAGTTCATCCTGGACAATCTGCAGCCGGGAATGCCGGTGACGGCCACATATTTCATCAAATCGGAAACGTCGGGCATGACCTATTCCGCCAATGACTGGAGCATGATGATCGGCGGCCATACGATTCTGGTGGACGGCGGCGCTCCGGCTGCTTTCTCGCGGAGCGTCTCGAGCCTGAGTCCGAACGCCGACCGAGCCCGCACGGCCATCGGCTATTCGCAGGACAAGAAAACCGTCTATCTCGTGACGGTCGAGAAGAGCGGCTCCAGCGCCGGCGCGACCCTGTCGGAACTTCAGCAAATCCTGGTCATGCTCGGCGTATGGCGGGGCATCAATCTGGACGGCGGCGGCTCGACGACGATGATCGCCCGGCCGCTCGGGGAGTTCGAAACGCAGCTGGCGCACGCGACGGAAGACGGCGGATCCGGCACCTACCAGCGGCCGGTCGTGAACGGCATCGGTGTATACACGAGCGCGCCGCAGGGCAAGCCGCTCGGCATCTCGATATCCGGCAAACAGGTGCTGTTCATCGGCGAGCAGGCGGAGTACGCCTTGAAAGCTTATGACGAATACTACAATCCGCTTGATCCGGCGGGAATGTCCGCGGCATGGAGCCTGGACAAGCCGGAGCTCGGCAAGCTGACGGGCAACGTCCTTCAGCCGGCCCGGGCGGGCACCGGCACGCTGACCGTCAAATCGGGCAGCATATCGGACAAGCTGGCGCTGGAAGTGATCGGCGAAAAGCAGATCGTCCGCATGACGATCGCCGCCTCGCAGACGGAGCTTGCGCCGGGCGCCTCGATCCGCGTACCGGTATCCGTGGAGCTCGCGGACGGCCGCAAGCTGTCCGTTCCCGCGGCAAGCGTGAAATGGGAATTCCGCGGCTTCGAGGGGACGGCGAAGGACGGAGTCATCAACATCCATGCGGTGAAAGAGGGCGTCAAAACCGGCTACGCCATCGCCCGTTATGACGGCTACTCGGCGCTGCTGACGCTGACCGCGGGCAGTTCGCAGCAGCTGTTCGAAGATTTCGAGAACGTCAAATTTGCGATCACGCCGTCTTCGGTGCCGTCGGAAGTGACGGCCGGAACCGGCTTCGTGTCCGGCTTGCCGGGACGTGAAACATCTACGGCGCTGCGGCTGCAGTACGATTTCTCGACGAGCGCGGAAGACCGGACGAAAGCGGCTTACGCGATGTTCAATGGCCAAGGCGTCGCGCTGCCGGGGCAGCCGACCCGTCTGTCGGTGGAAGTGTACGGCGACGCCAGCGGCCACATGGTCCGCGCGATGATTACGGACGCGGCCGGCAAGGACCACCTTGTCGACCTGGCGAAATCGCTCAACTGGCACGGATGGAAAACGTTGACCGCGGATCTGACCGCCTATCCGCTCGTCTATCCGGTCAAGCTCAAGAGTCTGTATGTCGCTTCTCCCAAGGAGGGGCAGGCGGATCGGCCGGCGTACGGCGAGGTCTATTTTGACGATATTGCGTTGCATTATCCCGCCGCATCCGGAGAACAGAAGAGCAGCACTGTCGTGCTTGCGATCGGCTCCCGGCAGGCGAAGGTCGGCGGACAGCCGGTAACCCTGGATGTCGCGCCGTTCGCGAAAGACGGCGTCACCTACCTGCCGCTCCGCTTCGTGGCGGACCAGCTCGGCGGTTCGACGGATTGGGATGCGCAGACGAAGAAAGTGACGGTGCTGCGCGGAGACCGGTTGCTGGAGCTGCGGTTCGGTCAGGAGACGATCATCGTGAACGGTGAGCGGAAGAGCGCCCCCGCGCAGCCGTATGCCGAAAAGGGCAGGACGCTCGTCCCGATCCGGCTCGTGTCGGAACAGCTCGGACTTCGGGTGGACTGGAACAAGGAGAACAACACCGTGACGATCCAATGACGAACCGCGAATCAATCTATGGTATATTTAGATGGTAGGAACCCAATCGCGAGAGGGTGCGGAAGTCATTGTGGACGTCCGGATAAACGACATCGACAGCATTATCAAAAATGCGATCTCGGTGATGGAACAGAGCAAATACCAGATTTTCGAGATCGCCGAATCGGCCCGCCAGGAGCTCCTGTCGCTCCGGCAGGAGCTTGAGCGGGTCAAGAAAGAAACGAGCGAGACGATCGACAAGGTAGACGAGTTGGAACGTGAATTCCGGCGCGCGCGCATGCGGCTGGTCGAGGTAAGCAAAGATTTCATCCGCTACAAGGAAGCCGACATCAAGAGCGCCTACGAGAAAGCGACCCGGATCCAGCTCGATCTGCTCATGTACCGGGAGAAAGAGTACTACCTGAAAGCGCGCCGGGACGAACTGCAGCAGCGGATCAAAACCGTCGAGGTGTCCGTGGAGCGGGCGGAGACGATCAGCTCGCAGATCAACGTCGTGCTGGAGTATTTGTCCGGCGATCTCAACCAGGTGACGCGTATCCTGGAGTCGGCGAAGAACCGCCAGCTGATCGGACTCAAGATCATTTTGGCTCAGGAAGAAGAGCGAAAGCGGATGGCGCGCGAGATTCACGACGGCCCTGCCCAATCCCTGGCCAACTTAGTGCTTAGGACCGAAATTGCGGAAAGAATGCTGGTGAAGCAGGAATTTCAGCTGGTGCAGGAAGAATTAATGGAGTTGAAAAGTCAGGTTCGCTCAGGATTGGAAGAAATCCGCAAGATCATTTTCAACCTGAGACCGATGGCTCTGGACGATTTGGGGCTGGTGCCGACGCTCCGGAAGTTTGTGCAGGATTTCGAAGAGAAAACGAAAATCCGCGCGGTGTTTGAAACATCAGGCCGCGAACTCCGGATGCCGTCCGCCATGGAAGCCGCCGTTTATCGTCTTGTCCAGGAAGCGTTCTCCAACGCGCTCAAGCATGCCTCTCCGACATACGTCAGTCTGGAGATGACGTTCTTTCCGAAGCGGATTTTGATCGTCATCCAGGACAACGGCGTCGGGTTCGATGTCGAACAGACCATGGCCCGGTCGAAAACGAGTTCACACTACGGACTGATCGGTATGCACGAACGGGTGGAATTGCTCAATGGCAAGATAGATATCGAATCCGCCAGAGGACAAGGGACGAAAATCACGATTTCCATACCTGTGAGTACGGATTTGTGAAAGGAGCCGTGATCATCATGGACCTCAAGGCTACGGGCAGCCGCAAGATCAAAGTGCTGCTTGCGGACGATCATCAGCTGTTCCGCGAAGGCCTGAAACGCATTCTCAACATGGAAGAGGATCTGGAAGTAATCGGCGAGTGCAGCGACGGCATTCAGGTGCTGGAGTTCTGCAACCATACGAAGCCGGATATCGTGCTGATGGATATCAATATGCCCGTCGAGAACGGCGTCGTGGCCACCGAACGGCTGCGCGACCTGTTCCCGGATGTGAAAGTCATCATTCTGTCCATTCATGATGATGAAAGCTATGTCTTCGAGACGCTCCGCAAAGGCGCGTCCGGCTATCTGCTCAAAGACATGGAAGCCGAATCGCTGGTGAATGCGATCCGCTCCGTCACGGAAGGCCATGCGTACATACACCCGAAGGTGACAGGCAAGCTGATCAACCAGCTGCGTCGGATGACGTATCTGGACGAGATGGGCGTCGTATCCGGTGCGGCCGCCAGCAAGGAGTCGGGCGTCAAGTTCGTTGCGGGCGAGAACAGTCCGCTCACGCGGCGCGAAGCGGAAGTGCTGCGGCTGATGGCCGAAGGCATGAGCAACAAAGCGATCGGCGAGCACCTGTTCATCAGCGAGAAGACGGTCAAGAACCACGTCAGCAGCATTCTGCAGAAGATGGAAGTCGACGACCGGACGCAGGCGGTCATCAATTCCATCAAATATGGTTGGGTGACGCTGTAAACCGCGCGCAAGCGTACAAGCCCCCGACGGTTGCCGGAAGAACGGGAAGCGGATTGGTGTATCGCCATGATCCGTCCGGTTCGGCAGCGGGGGCTTTTGTCATGCCTGCCTTCACGAATGGGCATCCGCGTGCATATGCTGATGGCACGAAGGAGGCGGATGCTCATGTGGTGGATGCTGCTTGCGATCATCGGCTGCTACGCCTTCGCTGCGCTGGCGGTGCGGATGGCCGCCCGGCATTTGCCGGGATGGCGCGCCGGCATGCATGTGGTGCTGTTCGCGGGCAATCAGGGGGAGCGGGTCGAGTGGTACTTGCGCAGGCTTCGCCGCTGGTCGCTCCGCACCGGCCGGGATGTCCGCGTCACCCTCGTCGATTGCCGGTCAACCGACGACACCGCGGCCATTGCGGAACGGTTCGATCGCCGGGCGGGCGCGGTTGGTGCGGTAACCGTTGTTCGTTCGGATGAGATTTTCGGCATAGAGGGCGGCAATCCCGGGGATCCGGCCGTGCTGAAGGAGAAGTGGCTGCGCCGGCGGTCGGCAATGCCTTCGCTTGCTTTCGCCGGTGCCGGGTGCGGCATGGACAGCACGCTGCTGATCAATCTGAGCGATCCGGCGGATGTGGCGATGCTGCCGTAAATGCGATAGATATCTTGCTTTTTCAGGCATGGATATCATATAATGTAAGCAAAATTTTGACTACGGACAGGAAGCACCTGTCTCGCGGGTTTGGCGCGGGACAGGTGTTTTTTTCTTAAAATTTTGTGGGATCAATGTTCCAGAATTGGTGATAATCGTCTAATATTGAACTTGTCGACAAAAGTTGAATGGAAGCGGGTTGATAACCAAAGGGTGTATGCTTGGTGCTATGGGCGTGGGACTGCGGCTGCAGATGTATGAGTCTGCGAATGCGCTTTGTGTATGAATTTTAAACAGTAAGATGACGCAAAGGAGTGCTATTATCAGATGTTCAAGAAACTGCTGATTTTCGGGGTTGTTGCCATATTGTCTTTTACTTCAATTGGTGTCGTGGCGGCCGATCAGACGACGCCCCGTCAGTTCAATCTGCCGATCAAGGTGCTGTATAATGCGCGGCAAATTGCCAGCGACGTGCAGCCGGAGTTGAAGAATGACGTCGTGTTCGTGCCGTTCCGCGCCGTGGCGAATGCGCTTGGCGCACAGCTGGATGTAACACCGGACTGGAAGACGATTACGTTCTTGCGCGATGAGCGGAAAGTGACGATTACCATTGGCTCGAAGACGGCATACGTCAACGGGCAGAAGAAGGAGTTACTGGCAGCTCCGTATGTGAAGAATGGCCGGACAATGGTGCCGACCCGGTTCGTCTCGGAGCAGCTTGGCGAGACGGTGGAATGGGATTCGGTGAGTCGGTATGTGTGGATTGGGAATAAGGATGTGCCGAAGCAGGAGGAAGTGGGTGAAAAGCGTTCGTTTGATGAGTTTTTGCCGATGTATGAGAAGCGGATGGACTTGATCGATCGATACGATTTTCAGGAAGATAGCGTTTATGTGTTCTCACGTCAGCAGCTTCCAATTCGGCTGGTAGGCGAATTTACGGATACGATCATCTACAACATTTGGGAAGATGTGCAGCAGGGTTATCCGGTTTTTAAAGTCCATTATAAAGGCAGACATTTCGGACTCTACTTCTTAACCGACTCGAATCATCCAAGGAAACGGGGGGGAATTGAAGCATGGAGGGTCGAAAATTCGGACGGTAGTTTTGTTGCCAGTTTTCTGTTGCAGGATGAGTGGGACGAAATTTGGCACGGCATAAAAGATTGGGAGAAATTTGACTACAGTGACATCCGCTATATCGGCTTTACAATGGGCCCTTACAACATGCCGCTGCTGAAATATAGTTAAGCATCAAGGGGGAAGCAGTGTGAAGCGTTTCCTGGCAAGCCTGCTCACCGCGATTATGATTGCAAGCATGCTTCTTGTGACGCCGCCGTTTGCCAAAGCAGAAGAAGATTCCGGAGGGAGTCTTCCGTCGATACCGGCTAATAAATTTGATGAGAACGCATCGCCCAACGAGTTTTACTTCGTGGGGTTGTTCTGGATTCCGATCTGGGCAAATAACGCGGGCAAGTGGACACCATACAGACCTGGAGAAGACGCGGGGGGGTATAACCCTTTCCCATACTCTTTCAATATTTTCGATCAGAAGGTAAAAGACGTGGAAGCCACTCCCTTTACCGCTGCTTACGTTCAATCTAATCCAACAAAATGGGAGGCCGTCTTTTACGAGTCCCGGTATCGCCAATACTCTTGGACTGAATACAGAAACAAAGTGTCTACCGAATTCAATGTAAAAATTATTAATGATACTTACGATGGTTCAACCGCGAAACTCGATTTGCAATTGCTAAGCCCGTCTATGTTGAATGCACCAAGACCTGAAGAGACCGTTGCGCCCGGCGGCAACCCTGGCCATATTTACTATTTCACAACGCTTTTGACCATCAAAGTGTACCCGCAGCTGATCGTCAAACACTTTACAACGGACGGGCAAACGCTGAACGACGTATTTCCGAATTGGGAAAAAGACTTGACCGTCGGCCAAACAAACAACATACCTGTACCGACTAATCCGCAGTATCGTTATGTCGGGTACAAGATCTCTCCTGCGGGGAATAATCCGAAAAGTGCGCATAAGTGCCAACCCCCGGATAATGCGAATAAGACGGAGGGGGGGATATATCTCGGTCAACCGCCGTCCATTACATTTGATGACAGCTTCAACAAGTGTATTGTGAATTTGTACTACGAGAAAACATCGGACAAGCCAAACCTTGTAGCAGTTGACATTACGGCCAACGGTCCAATCGAAGTCGGCAAGCCTGCCAGCTTTACGGCCAAGTGGCGGCTGGATCACAAGAGTCTACTGCCGAACCAGTGCTACAACGTGAAGGTCATGGAAGGCGCGGCGAACCTGAAAATCGAGCGGTTCTGCGGCACGCAGCAAGGTCAGCAGCTTACGATGAACTTCACCTACACGTTCACATCCACGGCGCAGAAAACGTTCCGACTCGTCGTAGACAGCGCCAATGAGCTTGCGGAAACGAACGAGGATGATAACCAACTGGTGAAGTCGTTCAAACCCGGAAGCGAGCCTCCGCCGCCGGTCAAAACGTTCACCGGGGATTTCGATGTGCTGCCGCCGGTGATTGATTATCGAGAGCCTTTTGCTTTGAAGCCGAAGAATTTTGTGTTCAACGGCTGTACCTATGACGGCCATCGTTACAAAATCGAACGGGATGGCCGGAGTAATTACACGTCATGGGCCAATGGAGAAAATGTGGTTCATTCGTACACGTACAGCACGTATCCTTCGGTGATCGCCGTCGGCACACATACCATAACCCTGGAGATCCGGACGAAGGAATGCGGTACGAAGCAGCCGGCCACCCATACGCTTGTCGTGAACGGGCCGAGCAAAAACAGTCCGCCCTCATTCCAAGTTGCGTGGGTTTACCCCGGCACAAATGTTCCGGTAAAGCAAGTGTTCGAGGGCGAAGTATTGGATCTGATCTTTATTGAAGATCCGTCCGTACCTACACCGTATGATCCGGACGGTGATCCGCTCATCTGGAAAGGTTTCGACTTCAGCGACAGCTCCGATTGGGCGAAAACGATCCCGGAAAACGCCTTTGAGCTTTACAACGGCTGGGGCAATATCAAGATGACCGCCGCAGGCACGCAGATTGCCAAAGGCACAATGTGCGACCCTTGGGGAGCCTGCGATACGCAAACCGCGGTGGTTCAGGTCGTAACCGAAGATCCGGTTCCGGTCATCACCGGGCCGAGAGAGGTTGTGGAGGACCGGCCGGTTACGCCGCCGATACACGGGGATTTCAGCTACAGTCCGGTTCCGGGACGCACGATCGACCACAGCCGCGACATCTGGACGAACCGCAAGACCGTGTATACGGAGCCGGGAACGGAGATCATCACGCTCGAAGTGTTCGACAACACCGGCCGCAAATCACGTGAGCCGGCGAAGCATTACTTGACGGTCAAACCCGACTTGCCGCCTGTGCCTATGCTGGATTACATCACGCCATCCATCCGGAATGTCGAGCTGACGCTTACGGATGAAAGCTACTCGCCGGACGGCGATAAAATTGTCGAGCGGCGGCTGACGTATCAATACGATTCGAACAATGACGGCAATTTTGCTGGGGAAGCTGTTGTCACCTTGCCGCTGAACGCTCAGAACAAGGCCAAGTTCAAACCGCAGCGTGTCGGGAAGTACCGGTTTACCCTGTATGTGCGGGAAGATTGGGGGCGCGAGGCGTCGAAGACGTACGATCTGGAGATCGTGAACGATTCCCCGACCTTCGGGTTCAACGTCTCGTATGAGGAAACGGAGCCGCATGTTTCGCCGCTTGTCCCGCTGCCGGCAAGCAACCTGGTGAACAACAGCAACTGGCGGAACATGGACTTTACGACAAACAACAAGCCGAAGGCATGGGGGGTTAATCCTTATACCGGCGCGCTGGCGCACACCCCGGAGAATCTTGGTGTAATAAATTACAGTGTTTTCACAACAGAGTATCGTTCAAGCGAGCTTTATACCAATAACATTCTCCCAAGCAGCGGCGGTTTTGAAGTTAAACCGATGGGCCGTTACTATGCAGGAGTTGATGACATAAAAGAGATCTTCTATATCACAAATGGTGAAAAGAGCTGTTTGGCTCTCAATCGCTACACTGGTGATAAATACCTGATTACGGTATGCGGCTTTGGCAGCGACCAGAAACATGCTCAGAATGAATGGATAACACGGGTTGACTATAAAAACAATTTCGTCTACACGATGACGATATCTGGCAGCTACAATCCAAATCCCCAGTTTAGACGCTATACGGTAGACGATTTCTTAAGAAAGGATGGAACCTACAACGCCGTTGTAGACGCAAAAACAGCAGGCTATGCGCAGAAGAGGTACCAAACCGGATCCATGACTGTAAAGTTTGATCAAGGTAGCACCATGACTTCGTCGTATGGATACTTTAGTTGTACAGGGTACTACAGTGGTAACAAGTTCTTAATTTTCGGCTGGGATGGCAGTTTGTTGTATGAAGGTAATAATAATAGTTGTCCTTTCCCCAACACAAATATTTCTTCGTTCAGGTACGATCATCTCGGTTATGATCGTTTTGCGAATGCGATTTTTTATAGTGATGGACAAGTTGTGCGATTCAGTGGAAAGAATGCGAGTATGACCGTTATTGGTCGGGCACCCCAGAATCACACTCCGGACATCTTCATGGAAGATGGCGTTCATTATTTTGATGGTAGTAACGTCTATCAATACCCGTCAGGAACTTATGTTCCAAGAGAGAATGTCCCGATTAATTCCTACCGAGATCGAGCTTTAATGGAAAACTACTTGGATGTTCGTCGGGTTATTCACGACGCAGCGGGTTATCGGTACGGCATTGTTCCCAAAAATGGCCACAAATCCTTTGACGTTATTCGGATTGGACGAGACGGGAATACGGAGATATTGGCAGCGAATCTTGATTCAAATTGTTATTCCGATTGTAATTTGGGGGTTACCGGGTCTGCTGTAGTCGTACCAATGGTGGATGGATCGTTATTTGTCTTGCCATCAGGGACAGGCTTATATAACATCATGTACATCCTCGAACCGAAACAGAAGCAGGACGACAGCTTCCGCATCCTGGAATCGCTCCAACAGTTGGCGGGAGACAAGGATTCGTCGAATGTTGAACTAAATTTCCAAATTCGCTTCAACACGGACATGAACCAAAATCTTTATTCCGGGTTCAGCTACAACATCCAGGATCGGTTAAATATGTACCGTGTGGAGCTGAATACCTGGCGGATCCGGCTTGTAAAACTGGTGAACGGCCACAAGACGGTGCTGGCTTCCGTCGATGTCAATGTTCCGCTTTCGGAACGGCAGACGGTGAAGATCAAACGGTATGCGGACAAGCATATCATCTATTTCAACGGTGTGCCGGTCATTGATTTAACCGACAACACCTATACAGGCGGCACTTTCGGACCGTTCTCGGAAATTTTCAAAACCGAATTTTTCAACATGTCGTACCGCGATCTGTCGGAACTTGGCGGGAAGAACCGGCTGCAGGGCGTTGGCATTGTCGGGGAACGGCTGCAATACAATACGAACTATTCCGATCCTGAGAACGACCCGAGAATCACAGCCCGGACAAGCTGGACGTACAAACACGTTAATCCGAACAAATTCCTGAATGCGGGTGACGGCAAGTCGGGACTGTCGGCTTATCACAACAAGACATATAATGCCGAGCAGCCGGTCATGGATAAAGTCGGCGTTTATGAATTGTCGGCTCAAACGATGGACGATCCGCATCCGGAATATCTCTATCCGAGGAACGAGTTCGACAGCTACCGCAAGGAGTCCAATACCGCGACGCAGACAGTGATCATTCACCGCCGGCCGGTCAGCGATTTCGACTTGACGGTTGCCGCAAACGGCACAGTCGTATGGAACGACCGCTCCTATGACCCTGACCGCTGGCTGAGCGACACGAATTATTCGACCGAGGCGACGGGCATTGATTACCGGGCTACGAGAGGGATTTTGCAGCGCAAATACTATTACATTTCACCATCCGGCGTCTTGTCCGAAACCAAGCTGGTGACGCCGACCGAAACCGGATGGTACACCGTGGGCATGGCGGTCAAGGATGAGTATGATGCCTGGAGCACGTACACCGAGAAAATGATCTATATCGGAAAGCTCCCGGCGCCGAATGATCCTCCGGTTGCCGCGTTTACGGCAACGCCTGCCACAACCTATCGCGGCGTGCCGGTGACCATTGATTCGCAGTCGTGGGACAAGGAAGACGGCGGGCGCGAGAATCTCAAGCATACGTACTATCTCAAGAACGTAACGACTGGCGGGCCTGAGACCGTGGCGAGCGCGGTAAGGACAACCTGGACCAAAATGTTTAGTACGCTCGGCACGTTCCAGCTCCGGCTTCTTGTGGAAGACAGTCTCGGCCAACCGGCGGAAGCGGTGCGAACCGTCACGGTCGTCAATCGTAAACCCCAGGCGAACGTGACGACGCCCGCAAGCGCGGACCCGGCCAAGCCGACGAAGTTTGATGTGCTGCGGCCGACGTTCGTGTGGACGTACTCGGATGCTGACGGCGACGCGCAGACGCAATACCAGGTGCAGATTTATCGCACGAACGGCACGCTTGAACGCGACACCGGTGTAAGATCCGGTTCCGCTAAAAATTGGGTGCCAACTGCCGATCTGCCGGAGCAAGTGACGATGTACGTCCGGGTGCGGGTGCATGACGGTTACGATTGGAGCGATTGGAGCGCGCCGAAATATTTCTACATCGAGACGAACCGGCCGCCCGTGGCGGATTTCGATTGGTCTCCGAAACCGACGTATGAAGGGGATACGATCACGTTGATCGACCGCTCGACTGATCCCGATGGGGATCCGCTGACGTATCAATGGTCGGTCAGCGGGCCGAACGGATATACTCGGAGCGGTTCGACCCAAGCGTTCGCCATTCCTGGCGCGGACACGGAAAATCGCACCGGCGTTTACAACGTCACCCTCACGGTCCGTGACCCGAAAGGGGCATCTGACAGTGTGACGAAATCCATCACGGTGCTGCCGCTCATCATTGAGGGAGAAGTGCATCATACGCCAGAGTGGCGGGAAAAACACGCGGCAGCAGGGCATGAGGTCGAGCACGATCCGAAAGATTTCTATTCGGGCGAGATCATGCGCGTTGCGGCAGTGATTTCGGCGGCGCCGGCGAACGAGGTGACGGCGGAACTGCGGGCCGTGTCAAAGACGGGGGATTCGATCCGCAAAAGAGTGGTGCTGACAAATGCAGGCGGTTTGCGGTATGAAGGCGAACTGCACGACGAAAGCTGGATGTCGTTTGATGGAGAGATCCGGGAAGGCGAACATACGATTGTCTTTCAGGTCGTGTACCGCAACGGCGTGAAAAAAGAGACGTCGGTGCCGGTCCGGATCATCGGCAACATCTACAAAGCCGTGTCGGTGCATCGGGTGCAGTAGGCGACGGCGGCACCGGATGCGGCCAGACGGGAGAGAAGCGGGGATGAAAGGATATCTCTATGCTTTTGCTGAAGGAGGCCGCTGGTCGGCCTGCGTGACGATATCCCGGGAAGTCGATCTGGCTTATCGGCTGGATGATGATTTTCGCAGGGCGGCGGAAGCAGAGGCGGGCTGCGACGGTGAAGGGGCGGCTAGACGTCCCGGCGGACGGGCGGATGTCGTCCTGCTGCTGGACGAGCCGCTGCCGCTTGGTATCGCCTTCGCCGCGGCGGAGCTGTTCGCCCGGCGGGCGGGGCGCGTGCAGGGTGAAGCGGGAGCCGCCCGGCTGCTGCGCGCCTGTGTGCGCGAGGCGGAGCCGCGCAGCGGCTGGCCCGGGCTTGCGGGCTTGAACCGGAGCTTCGGCCGGGAGCAGCCGGCGGGAGATGTGCGCCGCATTGTGGCTGTGCGTTTCGGGCAGGCCTCCGCTTCCGGTGAGCGGGAGGCCCGGGCATTGGCGGCGGCTGCCCGGGAAGCCGCCGCCGCGCTTGAGGGGCGAGCGCTTCTGCGCAGCGAAGCGCTCGCCCTCCTCGGCGCGGCCGGGCCCGCGCCCGCCCGCTGGAGCGCCGCGTTCGCCGACGCGGCGCTCCAGCTCGCGGCCCTGCTGGGCCGGCTGCGCCTCGGCAGCGCCATCGCCCGCGGCGACGGTGTCCGCGGGCGACGGCGCAAGCGCCGCTGCCTCCGCTGCGGCAGCGGCGAGGCGCACATGCGCCGCACGCCCTGTGCGGCGTGCGGCAGCGTCTGCGCCTACTGCGAAGCGTGCCTGCTGCTGGGCCGATGCAGGGAATGCACGCTGCTCATCAGCGGCATTCCCGAAGGCGGCGCATCCGTCCGCATGCGCACGGCGGACGAGCTGCCGCCCATTCCGGCGCGGCTTGAACGCTGGGGGCTCAGCCCGGCCCAATCCGACGCGGCGGCGGCAGCGCTCCGCTGGCTGGAATCCGCGGACGGCGACACAGACCGCGGCATCTCCGGACAGCTTCAACAGACGGTTGCGCGCATGGCCTCCCGATTCGGCATCGCTGGAGCGGCTGCCCGGAAGCAGACCGCCCGTTCTGTTCACACCTACGGCGCAGAACGTCCGCCGTTTCTTCTCTGGGCGGTAACCGGTGCGGGGAAAACCGAGATGATGTTCACGCTCATCGACTCCGTCCTCGCGCGCGGCGGGAAAGCGATGGTCGCGACGCCGCGGCGGGACGTCGTGCTTGAGCTGGAGCCGCGCATCCGGAAAGCTTTCCCGGAGCATACCGTCGCGGCATTGCACGGCGCCAGCCGGGAGAAGTGGACGAACGCCGATATTACGCTGGCGACGACGCACCAGGCGATCCGGTTCGCGGCCGGCTTTGAACTGGTCGTGATCGACGAGCTGGATGCTTTCCCCTATCACAACAATCCCATGCTGCAATATGCGGCAGCAAAGTGCGTGATGCCCGGCGGTCACCGCGTGCTGCTCTCGGCGACGCCTCCGGCGCAGCTCCGGCGCGCGGCCGCGAGAGGGCGCCTGCCGCATGCGCGCATTCCGGTCCGGTTCCACGGCTTTCCGCTGCCGGTGCCGGTCGAGATCCGCGTGCCGCCTGTCCGCGAGATGATCCGCCGCAGGTCGGTGCCGGACAAGCTGAGAAAGGCCATTGCGGCATCATTGTCCAGGGGGGCGCAGGTGTTCGTTTTCGTTCCGCGCATCTCCGACACGGGGCCCGCGGCAACGCTGCTCGGCACGATTTGTCCTCCGGATGCGGTGATCGGTTATACGTCCTCGCAGGATGAACAGCGGACGGAGACGGTGATGCGGTTCCGCCGCCGCGAGCTGCGCGTGCTCGTGACGACGACGATCCTCGAGCGCGGGGTGACGATCCCGCGCAGCGATGTGTTCGTGCTGGACGCCGATGCGCCGCTGTTTGACGAGGCATCGCTTGAGCAGATGGCCGGGAGGGCCGGCCGGTCGAAGGATGACCCGCATGGGCGGGTTTATTTTTGCGCGCCGCATGCGACCCGTGCCCAGCGCGCCGCCATTCGCCAGATCCGGGAGATGAACGCGCTCGCTGCCGCCCGCGGGTATATCCGGAAGGAAACGCTTGCCGCCGTCGGGAAGCAAGAAGCGCGAGCGGGAGGCATGATGCATCGATGAAATGGACCGCGATCCTGCGAAGTCTGTTTTCGCAATCGGTCGATCTGCTGGGACCGCCGGATGCGCATTGCCTCGTCTGCGGCGGGCGTCGGCGCGGCCTGCCGCCGCGATCGGCGGACGGGCTGCGCATCGGGGATTGGCTGTGCGACGGCTGCCTGGCGCGCATTCCCTGGATCCGCCGGCCCGCCTGCCCGCGCTGCGGGCGGCCCGTGTTTTGTCCCGATTGTATCCGGCAGCCGGTGCGCGCCTTCGAGATGAACCGCAGCGCGGTGCGTTACAACGACGACATGAAGGCATGGCTGGCGCTGTACAAATTCCGCGGAGATGAACGTTACGGCGAGGTGCTGGCCGAGATGATGCTGCCGGCTTTCGAACGTTTGACCGCGGAAGTATCCGCCGCGGCGGGTGACGAAGCAGGCAGGGTTGTCTCCGGGACAGGTTTTGCCGGCTTGAAGAAGATCTCCGGATGGCCGGACCGGATGCGCGGAGGTCGTCAAGCCGCCGGGCAAGTGTGGCATGCCGTCACCTATGTGCCGGTCAGCCGGGAGCGGGCGGAGGAGCGGGGATTCAACCAATCGGAGCGGCTCGCCCGGGCTGCCGCCATGCGGGCAAATGCGCCGCTTCTGCCGCTGCTCCGGCGCATCCGCGACAGCGGCAAGCAGAGTCAGCGCGGACGGTCCGAACGGCTTCGCGCGATGCGCGCCGTGTTCGGGCCGGATGACGCGGGGATCAGGCGGCTTGCCGAACTGCGCGCTTCCTGCGGAAACCGGGCTTCCGAGCCGGTCCGGGTGCTGCTCGTGGATGACATTTACACGACCGGTTCCACGGCGGAAGCATGCGCCGGCGCGATCCGCGCCGCCGCTTCGTATCCCGTTCAAGTCTATGTGCTGACCTGGGCGCGATCGTGAACAAGCATCCGGCTTACCGGTTTTGAACCTGCTTGTCGTAGAGAAGTTTGTTTTCTATTAATTGATAGACCAAGACGCCGAATAAATAGATCATCATGCCGGCAGCCGCCTGGATGAGGTTGCCGTGATGCCACCCAATGCTTCGCTGCGTTGGACGGATTTCAACAGCTGCACGCCGCCCAGATAAACGCCTCCTCCAACGAGACAGATGAACAGCGCAATCAAGACCGCCCGCCGGATGTAGATTTTCAATCGAAAAACTCCTTTCCCGCTGCCGGCATTTGAAGAAGTGTAAATTTTTATAACAATTATACTATAATGGAATTTCCGTACGCGGCAGAACAAAATAAGCCCAATCTACCAAATTTCGGAGGTGTTACCGATACCCTGACGCCGCCGGCGCCCGATGCACCCTCAAGCAGTACGCCTTAAGTCCCTATTTTTCGCAAAATCTCGCATTATTCTTCCAATTTCGGTACAATAGCAACAGAGTAATCTGTGTGCATGGGGGACTGGAGGCCAATGAACCTCGATTACTGTCCGCGCTGCGGCAAGCTGTATGCCAAGGGATATCGCGACATTTGCCCGAACTGCATAAAAGAGATAGAAGAAGAATATCAACAATGTGTCGAGTATCTGAAGGAGCATCGCCACATCAACATCCAGCAGCTGTCGGAGGCAACCGGGGTATCCGTGCGCCAGATTACCCGGTTTATCCGCGAGGGGCGGATCTCCATCAGCGCCTTTCCGAACATGTATTACGGCTGCGAATCGTGCGGAGCGCCGATCCGGGAAGGCAACATGTGCCCGAACTGCGTACGGAAGCTGGCGAATGAGATCAAGGCGCAGCAGGCGGTCGACGAGCGGCTGAAAGCCGACCTGCAGTCCGATCGGCCGGGCACGTATCAGATCAACCAGACCGAGCGGAAAGATCGTTGACCCTCCTATAAATTTTGTGATGAAGGCAACCGATAATACCCTCATAAGGGATTATCGGTTGTTCGCGTATTGTCGCAGGGAAAGAGGTGGCAGCCATGAAAATCAACGAGATCGGACGCCTGAGTGCTGTCCGGACGTATCAGCAGCAGCAGGAGACGCGCGCCGGCAGCAAGGGCGCGGTGAAACGAAAGGATGAAGTGCGGATCTCGGCGGAAGCGCAGCAGCTTCTGTCGGACAGCCGGATCATGGGGGCCGAACGCGCCCAACGGATCGGCGAACTGAAGCAATCCGTATCGACGGGCACGTACCATGTCGATGCCGGCAAGATCGCCGAGAAGCTGTGGCCGTACTTGAAATAATGAAGAAAGACGGTGAGCCGGATGGCGGTCCAGGACATTGTCCGGATATTGGACGAACAAGCGGAACTGTACAGACAGCTGCTCGATACGGCCAATCAGAAGACGCCCGTGTTGGTCAAAGGGGACGTCGAACAGCTTAACGTCATCCTGCAGAAGGAGCGCAAGCTGATCGCCAGGGCCGAACAGCTCGAGCAGCAGCGCATCCTCGAGACGCACCGCCATTTCGTATCGCTCGGTTATATATCCCGCTTGAATACGCTGCGCGAAGTCATCCAGTCGGTGAATCAGCCGGAACTGAAGCAGAAGCTCATCGAGCAGCAGCGCGAGCTGTCGAAACTGCTGGGTGAATTGCGCCGCGTGAACGAATTGAACCAACAACTGATCCGGCAAGCGCTGGCGTTCATCGACTATTCCATCGGACTTGCGGTTGACGATCCTGCCGAGGATATCGTGTATCAACATCCGCAGAAGACGAACGCCAGCGGCGGCAGGAACGGCATTTTTGATACGCGGGCCTAGGCCAAGGAGGCGGCGACGTTGAGATCGACTTTTCATACGCTGGAGACATCCAAACGCAGTCTGTTTACGCAGCAGACGGCCATCAATACGGTAGGACACAACATCGCGAACGCGAATACCAAGGGCTATTCTCGCCAGGTCGTCAGCATGACGGCCGCGCGGCCGATCGAAGCCTACGGCATGAGCCGTTCGGTGGTGCCGGGACAGCTCGGCACGGGCGTCGAGTTCACGGATATCCGCCGAATCCGGATGGCGTTCCTCGACGACCAGTACCGCAATCAGAACAAGCTGGTCGGCACCTACTCGATTCAGGCGGATACGCTGGACAAGCTGGAAGCCATTATCAATGAGCCGAGCGATTCCGGCATCCGGACTGTGCTGGAGCAATTCTGGAACGCCTGGTCCGATCTGAGCAAGGACCCCGAGAATGTCACGGGCCGGAAGATTGTCCGCGAGAGCGCATTGGCGCTGGTCGACGCATTCAACTCGATCAGCCGCAGGCTGAACGATCTGACGGCGGACTTGACGACGAGCATCGGCGTCAAGGCGACGGAGATCAACACGATCATCGAGACGATCGCCTCGCTCAATACGGAGATCCGCCGGATTGAAGGTCTTGGCGACAAGGCGAACGACCTGCGCGACCAGCGCGATCTGCTCGTCGACAATCTGTCCCGGATCGCGAACGTCTCCGTCGTCGAGTCGGAGGCGGGGTACACGATTTCGATCGGCGGCATTGTCGTCGTCGACGGCAGCACCTATACGACGGTTACGGCGGATGCGCTTGTTGCAGCCGTCCAGAGCGGGGATCTGAACAGCGGCGAAGTGCACGGCATGATCGTTTCGCGCGATACCTATGTGGCGGAATATCGCCGTCAGCTCGACTCGCTGGCGAATACTCTGGCGAACGGTCAGATTCAGGTCGTCATTCCGAAAGGTTCCGTGCTCCCGGGAAGCACGACGCCGCTAGCCAGCGATACCGTCATTACCGTGAACGGCATTAACGGTTTGCATCAGCTGGGGTACACGCTTGAAGGCGGAACGCCTCCGGCCGTCGGTCTTCCTTTCTTCACGGCGTCCGACGGATCGGGGAACATTACGGCCGGCAATCTGCAACTGAATCCCGCAATCGTGGCCGACATCAACAAGATTGCGACGTCCATGAGGCTGGATACGAGCGGTACCGTCGTCCGCGGGAACAATACGCTCGCGCTCCTGATGAGCGAACTGAAAGAAGTCAGCTTCAGATTCGACGAGACGGCGAGCGGCAACGGCGTGACCAATGCGAAGATCGGAGACTATTACAATGCGATTGTCGGCGAAATAGGCGTCATCTCGAACCGGGCGCAGCGCAATCTGCAAAATTCGCAGATGCAGCTGGATCAGGTGGATGCCAACCGGCAATCGGTAAGCGGCGTATCGCTCGACGAAGAAATGTCCGACCTGATCCGCTTCCAGCATGCTTACAATGCGGCTGCGCGGCTGATGACATCCTTCGACGAGATGCTGAACAAATTGATTAACGGCACCGGTATTGTCGGCCGCTGACGGGTAAGGAGGAGTAAGCAATGCCATTGCGCATAACGCCGGGGATGATGCATATGCAGCTTACCCGGAACCTGAACCGCACGCTGACGGAGATGTCGAAACTGCAGGAGCAGATGACGACCGGGCGCAAGATCAACCGCGCCTCGGACGATCCCGTGGGCATTACCTACGCGCTCCGCTACCGCAACGAGCTGTCGGGGAATGTGCAATACCAGAAGAATATCGACATGGCGCTGTCGTGGCTCGATTTCAACGACACGGTGCTGCAGCAGGCGCAGGATGTGCTGAAACGGCTCAAGGAATTGGCCGTCCAGGGTGCGAACGGCACAAATCCGGATGTCGCGCTGAACAATATCGCCGACGAAGTCCAGCAGCTCAAAGATCAGATCGTCGATATCGCGAACAGCACATTGAACGGAAAATACGTGTTCGACGGCGAGAAGACGGACATTATTCCCTACGATCCGACGGTTTCGCCGTTTGATCCGAGCGCGGTCGAGACGGATTCCGGCGCGATCTACTACATGGTCGGCGTCGGTGTGAAGCTGCAGGTCAATCTGAGCGGTTCGGACGTATTCGGCAGACCCGGCGAAGCGGACAACATTTTCACCGTGTTCGATCAGATCATCACGTCGCTGAGGAACGGCGATCACGCCGGAGTTACGGCGCAGATCGGGAATATCGAATCCCGGATGGACAAGATTTTGAATCAGCAGGCGGAGATCGGCGCCCGCGTCAACCGCGTCGAATTGATGCAGAACCGGCTGAAGGATCTGGAGCTCAATCTGACGGATCTCCAGTCGAAGACGGAAGACGTTGATTTCGAAAAGCTGATCATCGATGCGAAAATCAACGAGAACATTTATCAGGCTTCGCTGTCCGTCGGCGCCAAGATTATTACGCCGTCATTGGTCGATTTCCTGAACTGAGGCGGCCGGAGTCATGGTACCGCAGATTTCCATTCATACGCAGCGCGGCTTGATCGGCGTTGATTCGGAACCGGGAAGGTTCGAGATCAGGCAGCGGCAGCCGGAGGTTCAGGTCGAGGCGAAGCGGCCGGTCATTGCGGCGCGCAATCGGCCGGGTGAACTGATCATCGATCAGACATTGACGCATAATGCGCTCAACGGCGGCAAGCTGGAAGCTTTCTGGCTGCGTATATACGCCCAGTACCAAGAGGTTGCCCGCCGGAATCTCGAGAAGATCGTCATGGACGGCAACCGGATCGGCGATCTGAGAATCAAGCAGAATCCGATTCCGGATATCGCGCTGGATGAATTTATTGAAGGACCGCCGGATTTGCAAGTGTATGGTGAAGCAAGGCCTGACAACACGAAGTTCGAATATATCCCGAACGATCCGGATATTCAAGTCGATCCGGGCGGCGTGGAAATCGATGTGCAGCTGCATCGTCCTGAGATTCGCTACCACCGCGGGTATGTCAAGGTGTACATGGTGCAGTATCCGGCCGTGACGATCACGCCGCCGCCGGCGATTGAATTGATGGCGTAGGCCGTGGGAATACAGCTATAAGCGAGGATTGCGCTTATAGCTTTCTTTATTTCTCAAATGGAGGCTTGCAGGGTATGAAGATGGAAACGACCCGATTCGGCGAAATTGAGATCAACGAGCAGGAGATTATCACGTTTCCGGATGGAATTCCCGGATTCGAACAGGACAGGCGATTCGTCATTCTCGAGTTGGAGGATCTGGATGGCTTTGCCTGTCTGCAGTGCATTGATCGGGGAGAATTGAGTTTTATCATTGTCAATCCGTTTGTTTTCTTTCCCGAATACGAATTCAATTTGCCGGATGCGGAAGCGCAGCAGCTTGAAATTGCGGAGCCCGGCGACGTTGCCGTGTGGTCGATTGTGACGATCAGGGACGAGCTGGAGTCGGCGACCGTCAACCTGGTGGCGCCGATCGTGCTGAACAGACAGAAACGGCTGGGCAAACAGGTGATCCTGGTCGATCCCAACCTGAGCACGCGGCATGCGCTGTTCCGAACGGCAAAGGAGGTGTAGCGGATGCTGGTGCTCTCGCGCAAGAAAGGGCAGGCGATCATTATTGACGGCCGCATCGAAGTCACGGTGCTCGAGGTGGAGGGGGACACGGTGAAGATCGGCATCGCCGCGCCCCGTGAAGTTCAGATCACGCGCAAGGAACTGCTGCAGTCCGTGAAGGAAACGAATGAGGAAGCGGCATCCGCGGTCATCGATGTCGGCCAGCTCCGTCAATCACTGCAGAAGATGAAAAAAAATTTGCCGGAGCTATAAAATATCCGCTGATTCTGCCGATATAGGAATTAGGTTCGCATGGGGCGGCCGACCCATGGCGAGCGATCCACAAGGAAGTGGACGACTATCATTTCAAGGAGGAAAATGAATCATGCGCATTAACCACAACATTACGGCGCTCAACAACCATCGCAACATGTCGCTGAACAACACGGCGCTGGCGAAGAACATGGAGAAGCTGTCTTCCGGTCTCCGCATCAACCGTGCAGCTGACGACGCTGCAGGTCTTGCGGTCTCCGAGAAGATGCGCGGCCAAATCCGTGGTCTCGAGCAAGCGCAACGGAACGTTCAGGACGGCATCTCGTTCGTTCAAACGGCAGAAGGCGCAATGAACGAAATCAGCGCCATGCTCGTTCGGATGAAAGAGCTGAACGTCCAAAAGGCGAATGGCACGTACTCGCCGACGGACAAGGGCAACATCGAACTCGAGCTGGATCAACTTGGCGAACAAATCACTCAGATTCTGGAAAAAACGGCGTTTAACGGCATCAACATCACGTCCGGCGCTTCGATCGCATCCGATGACAAGGCGACGATGATCGATATCGAAGGCATCGCGACGAGTTCTGGCAGTATCAACTTGCTCGCTCTGAGCGCGTCGACGTCGCTGGATGATATCGAAGATGCCATCGAACTTGTGGCAGCCGAACGCGCGAAGCTCGGTGCGAAGCAAAACCGTCTCGAGTACACGTCGAACAACCTGGGTACGACCATCGAGAACCTGACGGCTTCCGAATCCCGGATCCGCGATACCGACATGGCGAAAGAAATGGTCGAACTCGCGAAGAACCAAATCCTGCTGCAATCGTCGCAAGCGATGCTCGCGCAAGCGAACGCAGCACCGCAAGGCGTTCTGTCGCTCCTGCGGTAATCGGCTTGTCAAAAGCCGGAGGCTCTGGAACACAGAGCCTCTTTTTTTAATTCATCATATGCCGTCTCTAAACTGAAGCCGTCAATCTGTCGATATTATTAAGTAACAACTGTCATGAGCGGAGTGATGGGAAATGATTGTGCAAACCGGTGCCGCAAAGACGCAGACTGTGATTTCGTCTTCCCTTTCAAACCGCGCGGCGGTCGATCAACCGGTTCAACAGCAAGAGACGGCATCCGTTGCTTCCATGCGCAATTGGCGTGAATTGGGACGCTTCGAAAGAGAAGGCGTGAGGTTGTCCATCGGAGAAGAACAGATCATCCGGGCGGTCGAACGTGCGCTCAAGGCGTTGGAAGGACCTTCGACCATGTTCGAGATGCGGGTCCATGAGCAGACGCATTCCGTCATTGTTCGCGTGCTGAACCGGGAGACGGGCGAACTGATCCGGGAAATCCCGCCCGAGAAGACGCTGGATCTGGTCGCCAAGATGATGGAATTTGCCGGATTGTTGATTGACGAGAGAGTATAAGGAGTAGATTGGACATGGCCATTCGGATAACCGGTTTTTCCGGGCTCGACATCGATACGCTCGTCTCGGATTTGATGAAGGCGAAGAGAGCGCCGCTGGATAAGCTCAATCAGCAGAAGACGAAGCTGGAATGGCAGCGGGAGCAATATCGCAGCATCAACGCCAAGCTGGTCGACTTCCGCAACAACAAGCTGTTCAACTTCAGCCTGAGCAGCGCGATCAATGCCAGGAAGGCGACGGTAACGGGGGAGGCGGCGTCCGCCATATCGGCAAAAGCAAGTTCCAATTCTCTGACGGGCACGATCACGATTCAGGTGGAGAAGCTTGCGACGGCGGCTTATGCACGCAGCCATGAAGCTGGTATCGGCAAGGTATCAACCGATAAACTGACGGATCTGGGATTTGTACCCATTGATGACGATGAAAGTGAAGACGATGGGAAGATTGTCGTCAGCATCAACAATGTGGATATCAAAGTCGACAAGGACGCAACGATCGGTGATCTGGTCAACGCAATCAACGCAAGCGATGCCGGTGTAACCGCGTTCTTCGATAATGTGTCCAAGCGATTGTCACTGACCGCCAAAAAGGCGGGCGATGGTGAGATTGTTTTGTCTGATAACCTGATAGAAGCGTTCAGCATCGACGAAGAAGAATGGACCAAGGGTATGCCGGCGGAAGTTTATATCAATGGCATCTTGACGACCCGGGATTCCAACACCTTCACGGTGAACGGTGTCGAGATTACGCTGAACGCCGAGATGCCCGGCAAGACGGCCGTCATCAATGTGACGACCGATACGGACAAGATCGTGGATACGATCAAGACGTTCATCAATGAATACAACAGCCTGATTGAGCTGTTGAACAAGAAGGTCGGCGAAGAGCGATACCGGGACTACCAGCCGCTCACTGCCGATCAGAAGAAGGAAATGAAAGAATCCGAGATCGAACTGTGGGAAGAGAAGGCAAAAAGCGGTTTGCTTCGAAGCGATACGACGCTGACGAACCTGATCAACGATTTGCGTATCTCCATCTATACGAGCGTAGAAATAAACGGCAAGGAATATAATCTGCTTCGAGATTTCGGCATTGAGACCGGCACATGGGAGCAGAAGGGCAAACTGATTCTGAAGAACGAGGATCAGTTGCGGGAGATGATCGAATCCAATCCGGATGTGGTGCTGGAATTCTTCTCCAAGCAGACAACCGAAACGGATCCGAATCTCAAAGATTTGCCGACCAACACGGACAACGGACTGTTCAACCGGCTTTCCGCGGCCGTGTGGCGGGCCGTGGAACAGTTGGCGACGAAGGCCGGGACTTCCAAATACAGCTCGGACGAAACGACTTCCTTCCTTCCCAACAGCTACATGGGCGAGCAGCTCCGCCAGCTCGAAATCAGGATATCGGATTTGAGCCGGCGTCTGAATCAGATGGAGAATCGTTACTACCTGCAATTTGCGGCGATGGAAGCGGCCGTCGGCCGGTATAGCGCCATGTCCAGCAGCCTGTTTGGCATGACGATGTAAGATGAGCAGCCTGTCGCTTGTCATGATCGTTCGGAATGAGTCGGAGCATCCGGCGCGATGTCTCGGGAGCGTGCGGGATCTGGTCGATCATATCGTGGTGGCCGATACGGGATCGACGGATGATACGCCGGATATGTCTCCATGGGGGCGCAAGTCCTCCGCTTCCCGTGGATCAATGGTTTCTCGGCCGCGCGCAATTTTGCTCTGTCCTGCTCGAAGACGGATTGGAACCTGATTCTCGATGCGGACGAATACGTCGTGGAGTCGGACAGGGGTCGTTTCCCGATTTTCATTTCGTCTGCGGGATCTTTTACCGGGATCTGATTCTGCATGATCCCGGTCGGTATGCCTCGCTGCTGCCGCTGATCGAAGCGTCATACCGGCAGTGCATCGAGATCGGCGAGACGGACCGTTATGACAGCGTTGCGGGAACCGGCTCCTATGCCGCATGGTACAACCTCGGAAATTATTACGAAGTCATCGGCGACCGGGACAAAGCGATCGAATGTTATCGACATTCCGCAAGTTATCAATACAAGCGGGCATTGCAGCGGTTACACGAGATCGGTTCAAGGAGTGTGTAGGATGCTTACATCGCCAATTCAGAAATATCAACAATCGTCCGTGCAGACGTCTTCTCCTGGTCAGTTGATCCTGATGCTGTACGATGGCGCGATCCGATTCGTCAGACTCGGAATTGCCGGGGTTGAGGAGAAAGACATCGCCAAAGCGAACAATTCGTTTATCCGGGCGCAACGCATCATCAACGAACTCATGGCTTCGCTGAACATGTCCGTGCCGATCGCTTCGACCCTGTTCGGGATCTATGAATACATGAACCGCAGGCTGATTGAGGCGAATATCAAGAAGAACAAGGGTCCTGCCGAAGAGGTGCTCGGCCATCTGATTGAATTGCGATCGGCCTGGAGTCAAATTGTTCAGCCGCAGGGACAAAGCGGACATGCTTGACACATTGCTGGAACAGGTGCTGAAGGAAACGCAGCGGCTCGGCGATGAAGGACCAAAAGCCGGCTATGAGGCGTTCGTCAGGCTGACCGATCTGCGGGAGAAGATGATGGAAGTTCTTGCGGAACAACGAGGGGCATTGACGGAGGAGCACAAAGCGATCCTTCGCAAGTTGCTGGAACTTGATCCGGTGATCCTCGGGCATATGCAGACGTTGAAGCATGAGGCGGAACAGGGCCTGATCCGAATCCAGCAATCCAACAAACAACGCGATGCCTATCAACCGCATTATGATGTGGGCAGCATCATGTTTGACCGAAAAAAATGAAGAAAGCGAAGGCGCCGTCCGTGTGAACTGCTCCCAGTCAAGCAGACGGACTCCGTGAAATGCGGAGTCCATTTTTTACGCAGCCTGTTGTTCGAGCAACTGACGGCAAGTCATCGGAGCAATCTTGTTCAGCCGCTTTTGTCTCTCCCCAAAATCGTTACCCAGTTGAAAATGATCGTATTTCGTCAGACTGCCGGACTGTTCCTGCTTGGTAGTTGGCGATCCACTGCCTAAACGTATTCACGCGTGATACTGTCCTGGCTTCCCTGTCCACGGAGATATTTCTTCACCGATTCGATTTTGTGGTCGGAAAGGATTCCTATCCCTTTTCTCCTCATAGACCCCCATGCCGCTAATGCGGCACCAGCAGATGATGAAAATGGACGAATGCGGTACAATATTCCTGCGGCTGGTGGAGGGAGGTCGTTGTTTCATGGTGCTGCGAGCCCGACTCTTAGACGGACCCCAACGACCAGGTGCATCACAGATTGTCGCTCCTTCGGGAAGCACGCGGGATAGAATGGCCCATGTGTGGTCGTTGCACCAGCCCTCAATCGACAAAGCCGCAAGGAGATTGTCCATCATGGATGTCGTCTACAGCCATGTCTG